>Ga0247820_10000063_pt1 | contig 48806 bp, 65 predicted proteins | sample 13C_Glucose_Day1_2_FD_192480 | JGI IMG/M metagenome (GOLD analysis project Ga0247820, IMG submission 192480) | Soil microbial communities from agricultural site in Penn Yan, New York, United States - 13C_Glucose_Day14 | ecosystem: Environmental > Terrestrial > Soil > Agricultural land | place...
GGCCGCCCCAATCCATGGCCAGGCCCGCAACGCGTTGTCCTTCGTCGAGAACGCGGGCTGGCCCGGCTTCCCGACCCTCTCACTCCTGAGCCAACTGGCCGAGTACCGCTCGATGCACGAGACGCTCGCCGACGAGTGCGTGCGCTGCTGGGGCGTCGTCGCGTCCTCGGGCGACGGGGACGACGACCGCTGCACGCAGATCGAAGCCGAGCTCAAGCGCCTGAACATCCGCGCCGCCGTGCGCCAGATGGTCGTGCACGACCAGGCGTTCGGCGGCGCGCATGCGTACATCAAAATCAAGGACGACGACACGACGCGCGCGTTGCCGTTGCTGCTCAAGCCCTATTCGGTGCGCAAGGGCGCGTTTCAGGGTCTGCGCGTGGTCGAACCCTACTGGGTCACGCCGAACGACTACAACTCGATCGACCCCACCAAGGAGAACTTCTACAAGCCCTCGTCTTGGTGGATGATCGGCACCGAAGTGCACGCAACGCGGCTGTTCACGATCGTGAGCCGCCCGGTGGCCGACATGCTCAAGCCGGCCTATTCGTTCCGCGGCATCAGCATGACGCAGCTGGCTATCCCCTACGTCGACAACTGGTTGCGCACGCGCCAGTCGGTGTCCGACACCGTGAAGCAGTTCTCCGTCTCGGGCGTGTTGATGGACCTGCAGCAGTCGCTGCTGCCTGGCGCCGGCACGTCGCTCGACTACCGCGCACAGCTGCTGAACCTGTACCGCGACAACCGCAACCTGCTGCTGCTGGACAAGGCCACCGAGGAATTCTTCCAGATCAACACGCCGCTGTCGGGCCTGGACGCCCTGCAGGCGCAGGCGCAGGAGCAGATGGGCGCCGTGTCGCACACGCCGCTCGTGAAGCTACTCGGCATCACGCCCTCGGGCCTGAACGCGTCGAGCGACGGCGAGATTCGCGTGTGGTACGACTACGTGCACGGCTACCAGGGCGCCTCGCTCACGCCGCTCATGCAGGTCGTGCTGCAGCTGGTGCAGCTGTCGCTGTTTGGCCAGATCGACGAGGACATCACCTGGCAGTGGGAGAAGCTGCACGAGGCCACCGAGGTCGAACAGGCCACGATGGACCGCGAACGGATGGAGACCGACCGCGGCTACATCGAGGCGGGCGTCGTCAACGCCGAGCAGGTCGCGCAAGTCCTGTCGGCCGACCCCACCTCGCGCTACTCGGGCATCGCGGATCCGTCCCTCGAAGCGATCCCGGACGACGACATCGACGCCATCACGGACGCGATCCTGGGCATTCAGGCACCGGTGCCCGAGCCGGCGGCACCAGCCGTCGTCGCAGCACCCGCCGGCGCGCTGGGCACGGCCGGGCTGCCGGCCGGCGCGCAGTCCGGCATCGAACACCCGCTTGAGGCCTGAGCATGGAGCTGCGAGCCCCGGGCAAGCGCGACATCGTGCTAGGCGCGGTGGTGCCGAACACGCAGACCGAGGCCGCCTACCGTGCGGAACTCGCGAAGGCCATCGCGAACATGACCGCGAGCTACGAGTACTGGCTGCGGTCAAAGTACCGCCGCGCGCTCGACACCAACATGGCCGCCGGGCGGTTGCCGGATGCGGACCGCGCGCAGGACGCCGACCTGCCCGGCCCGAGCGAGTCGGCCGGCGACCTGTTCGAGGAACTGGCCCGGCTGCGCGAGCACTGGGAGAAGCACTTCCACCGGATGTCGGCCAAGCTCGCAACGCAGATGCTGGACGTGATGTACCGCGACAACGCGATGTCGTGGAACAGCAAGCTCAAGCGCGCCGGCTTCGACATTCAGCTGCAACTGTCGCCCGCGCAGAAGCTGATCCTGAAGGCCAAGGTGCCCGAGAACGTCGCGCTCATCCGCTCGATCCAGCAGGACTACCACAAGGACGTCGAGGGCATCGTCTCGCGCAACTTCCTGAAGGGTCGCGACCTGTCCACGATGGCCGACGAGATCAAGGAGCGCGGCGGCGTGTCGACGCGCCGCGCCGCGCTCATCGCGCGCGACCAGTCGAACAAGGCCACGGCGCAAATGAACGCGGCGCGCCAGCAAGAATTGAACTTGCGGTTTGCCACGTGGTTGCATTCGAGCGGGGCCAAAGAGCCGCGGCGCTACCACGTGCAGGCGGGACGTGAGCAGTGGGTTTTTGACACGCAGGCGGGCATTGACTTCGGCGACGGCTTTGGCTACGTGCTCCCTGGAGAAGCGATTCGGTGCTCGTGCCACGGCAGGTCCATTATTCCAGCACTGGGCCGCGGAGATATCGAGTCCTTCGAGGATCTGGAGCCGGTGCCCGGCTTCCCGGGTGCCTACCGCGCGAAGGCTGGCAAGTCTGCGGGCGAGAAGCAGAAGCAAGACGTCGTGTTCACGCGCTCGCCGGCGGGCTCGCCCGTCAAGTACAGCTAACGGATCGGGTCGAAACGTTGCGCGAAGGGCGGCGCATCGGCCTTCGGGCGGGCGGGCATCACCACTGCGAAACAGCTCGCGTCGATGCACGTCACGAGCGCGCTGTCCGTGCCGCGAATAGATGCATGCGCGAGCAAGCTCGGCTTACGACTCCACGTGCGCAAGGCTTCTTCGGCATCGGCCAAAAGTTTCCAGTGAAAGTCTGCGGGCGACTCGTCAGCATCGCGAGGCGGAACAACGCGACGCCAGTCGGGGTAGGCGCCTTCGGGCTGTTTGAATGTGACGTCGCCCAAGGTGAGCGGGTCGAATCGCAACGGCAAGCACGGCGCGCGCGACGCCAAGGCGCGCTTCACGACGTCACGCGGGATGCTCACAGCCAGCGGGGGCAGCAGGCTTTCGCCGTTCGGGTGCGCGTCGGCCGCGGGGATGCTGCCGACGAACAGTCGCGCGCCATCCGTGGCGGCGATGTAGACATCCCCAGTGCTTACAACTTCGACGCGAACACAGTTCAAATAGTCTCGGACGTCGCGGTCGCCCGCGTGAGACAAGGCGGCTTTTAGATAGTGCGAACGAATTTCAAGCATGAGGTGCTCCGTGTTGATGTAGCGCTATTCTAATCATTAACTTAAGCGTTTGTCAAACAGTGCACAAGGTTCGCGGCTTCGCACTATCGTTGCGCGCGCCACGATAGGCAGCTATCATCGCGCGAGTACAATTCCGCCCAACATGACGCAGCTGCAACACGCCTTCGATCGCCAGTCCGCCCGCTCGGTGGACGCAGATGGCCGTATGCGCGTGAAAAACTGCATCCTGTCCACGGCCGAGGTGAACCCGTACCGCGGCCAGGAGATCCCGGGCTGGGAAAAGCTCGGGCTGAACGCGAACACGGTCTACGACCTGTACCGCGATCCCGAGGCGATGCGCGAGGCGATCAAGTCCTTCGAGGGCGTGCCCCTCATGGTCAAGCACATCGCGCAGTCCGCCGACGAGCCCCGCAAGGAATACATCGGCGGCTCGGTACACAACGTGTCGTTCGACGGCAAGCACTTGCGCGGCGACATCCTGGTTTGGGATGGTTTCGCCATCGACCTCATCGAGTCAGATGAGCAGTCCGACCTGTCGTGCAGCTACCGCTATGACCCGATCATGACGTCCGGCACGGCAGCCGGCAGCAAATACGACGGCCGCATGGCTAAAATCCAGGGCAATCACGTGGCACTGGTGGACGAGGGGCGCGCTTCGGACGCTCACGTCGCCGACGCAGCGCTGCAACCTTCGCAGCATCCCGATCCATCTTTGCAAGGAGATACCATGGCCTTCCCCGAGAAAGACCCGAACGCGGCGCCCGCCGCGCCCCCGGCCGGTGCAGCACCTGCCGCCGCGGCACCGGTGGCACCTGCCGCCCCGGCAGCACCCGGTGCCGAAATCGGCGCCGCCCTGAAGCACATCGCGACGCTGCTCGAAACCGTGCTGACGCGCCTTCCCGGCGCCGCAGCCCCTGAAGCCGCGCCGCCTGCCGCCCCGGCAGCTGCCGCTGCAGCGCCTCCGACCTTGGCGTCGGCAGCGCCTGGTGCTGAAGACGAAGGCGGTGCGCCCTCGGGCGAAGTCGGCCCCGAGAACGAAGGCAAGGAAGGCGCCGGCTTCACGCTGGACCCGACCGCCAAGGTCGGAGGCGCTGCCGACGCAGATCCCGAGCTCGACGAGAACGGCAATCCCAAGCTGCCGCCGCCCGACCAGGAAGGCACGCCCGCCCGCGGCAGCTCGACGCCCCATGGCGCCATGGACGCCAAGGGCGTGCAGGCCGTCGTGGCCGCCGCTGTCAAGGCCGAGCGTTCGCGTGCGGCCAGCGCGCAGGAAGCCCGCCGCTCGGTGCAGGGCGTGCTCGGCGATGTCGCGATGGACGACGCCGGCGCGATCTACCGCGAGGCCCTCTCGCAGGTGGGCGTGGACGTGTCGCAGATCGGCAAGGGCGCCGAACGCGTCGCGTGGGACGCCTACAAGGTCGCCGCTGGTGCTGCCGCCGGCGTGCGCCGTCCGGCCCTGGCCGCTACGCACGCTTCGGACGGCAAGGGCGACGGCGGCGACGCCTCGACGCCCAGCTACATGAAGCACGTCGACAAAATTTCCGTGCGGGGCTAAGGCCTCAAGCGGTTTCACCCCGGAACGGAAAAGGAGTCTCCCATGTTCCAGAATCAGGTCTACATCAACCCCGCTCAGGCGGTCGCTGGCGACTTCGCGTCGTCCAACCCGATGATCTACAAGCTTTCGGGCAACGGCAAGATGGTTGCCGTGGCCGAGGGCGTCACGGTCGGCCACTTCGCAGCGCTGCTCGCGGACGGCACCGTCGACTCGATCCTCGCCGCCGCACCGCTCGCCGGCCGCATCGGCTTCGTGCACCGCGAGAACAACGCCCAGATCACGACCTACCTGGCCGAGTCGGGCATGACCATTCAGGGCGGCCAGCCGGTCTCGCTGTTCGGCAAGGGCGACTTCTGGGTGCGCGCCGATGTCATCACCGGCACCCCGACGCGTGATGCGGCGGTGTACTGGGACGTGTTGACCGGCAACACCATCATCGGCGCGCCGGGCTCGCCGCCCGCTACCACCATCGACACCGGCTACAAGCTCGTGTCCGAGGCGGCCACGGTCGGCGCCATCGTCATCATCAGCAACACCGGCGCCTAAATCGCGCGGAACGAAGGAGAAACGAACATGCGCGATTCCCAAGTCATCGCACAGCTGGCTGCCAAGGGTGTGATCCTGGCGCCTGGCGTGAAGAATGTCACCACGCCCCTGGCCCAGTTCGCCATGGACGCGGCGGACCTCACGCCCACGCTGGTCGGCACGCCCAATGCGGGCATCCCGGCGTACCTGACGACCTACGTCGACCCGAAGGTCATCGAGGTGCTCGTCGCCCCCATGAAGGCCGCCGAGATCGTCGGCGAGTCGAAGAAGGGCGACTGGACCACGCTGACGGCTGCGTTCATCCAGGCTGAACCGACCACCGAAGTCGCCACCTACGGCGACTACTCGGCGGACGGCTCCAGCGGTTCGAACGTGAACTACCCGCAGCGCCAGAGCTACCATTTCCAGACGTGGACCCGCTGGGGCGAGCGCGAGCTGGAGATGGCCGGCGCCGGTCGCGTCGATCTGGCCGCGCAGCTGAACTACGCCTCGGCCCTGGGCCTGTCGAAGTTCCTGAACTCGTCGTACCTGTTCGGTGTGGCGGGCCTGCAGAACTACGGCCTGACCAACGACCCGCGCCTGCCGGCGCCGGTCGCCGCCGGCACGAACTGGGCCTCAGGCACGCCGGAAGCCATCTTCAACTCCGTGAAGGACATGTTCAAGGCGCTGCAGACCCAGACCCAGGGCCTGGTCGAGCAGGACATGGAGATGGTCCTGTCGATGCCCCCGACCGCCTCGGGCGACCTGAACACGGTGAACAGCTACGGCCTGTCGGCTGCAAAGCTGCTGCTCGATGCCTTCCCCAAGATGCGCATCGTGACCGTGCCCGAGTACGACACCGCCGGCGGCCGTCTCGTGCAGCTGTGGGTGCCGCGCCTGGAGGGCCAGGACTCGGCCACCTGCGGCTTCACCGAAAAGATGCGCGCACACGCCATCGAGCGCTATTCGAGCTACTTCCGCCAGAAGAAGTCGGCCGGCACCTGGGGCGCCATCATCTGGCGCCCGGTCTGCTGCACGCAGCAGCTCGGCGTATAATCGCCGCACGACTCCCCTTTGCGTCGCGCAGCTTGACTGCGCGGACCTAGGTTAGAAAGACCCGCCACCAGTGCGGGTTTTTCTTTGTCTGCTGTTTGACACTCCCGAAAGATGCGCTTATGATTCGTGCACCCTAACTCACTGGAACTTCATGTGAATAAATCAAAAGTTATCGCATTCGATCAGTTGCCGCCGCGCCTCCCGCTGTCACTGACGTTGGTCGTTTGGCTGTTATTGGATCGCTACCAGCCTGCGGGGTGGGTGTGTGGAGTCATCGCCAGTGTCTTGGTGTTAGTGTGGGTGGCCGCTATATACCGGGTGTGCGCCACACGACAGGTGGAACTAAAGGAACTCGCGTAAGACAGCGCCAGTGCCAGCCTGGCGTGCCGGGCTGTCGCGGGGATTGTCAACTGCGGTCACGCCGCGCACGCCGGGGTGCTTCCAGCCTCGTCAGATGCCCAACATGCGTGCGGTCGTGTTTCCAGTGCTCATTCTTAGACGCGGCAATCCCCAACCTCTCAACCACCAAGGAGAACACATGAACGCCGTCGCCATCGACACCGGCGCTTTCTTGACCGCACGGGTCGCGGAAACGTACCACTTCAGCGACGGCGCGGCGCGCACCGCGACCGCCATGTGGTGGCGCCTGAACTTCCCGGAGCCGGGCACGACGTGGACCGTGACCTATTACGACGACGCGCCCGGCGGCCCTGCCGTCGTGGACGATTTCGGCAACCTGGTGCTTACGGGGTGGCGGCCGTGAAGCCGCGCATCCGGCTCGTGCGTGGCCGATGGTGTTGCCGCAGCCTTGGCTTCACGGGCTTCGGCGCAACACCTGCACGTGCCTACGCTATGTGGCTACTGGCGAAGGCGCCATGATGACGCCCGCTTAACCCTGCGATACACTAGGCCGCTACGCCTTCACCCACCAACAACCGGAGAATTCCATGGCCCGCAAACGTTCCGCCGACATGCTCACCATCGCCTGCAAGCTGCCCCAGGGCCTGTCGATCCCGATGCCCGAAGGTCCGCCCCTCGTGCTGAACGGCGCCCTGTCGCCCTTCGCGCTCATGGGCCACGGCATGACCGACGTGAAGGCCGCTGCCTGGGCCCTCGTCGAGGACAAGTACGCTGACGCGGCGTGGCTCAAGAACGAGGTGGTCTTCGCGATGGGTGACAAGGAAAGCGCCGTCGACAAGGCCGAGGACCGTCAGGCCGTGAAGGCCGGCTTCGAGCCCGTCGACCCGAAGGCCGCGGCTGCCAAGGGCATCACCGCCGCCGACTAAGCACGAGCCACCATGGCCATCGTCGTCTTCGTCCCGGCGGACTTCAAGGCCGCCTATCCCGAGTTCGCGGCGATCAGCGACGCGCGCTGCACAGTCATGTTCACCATGGCCGCGCAGGCGATCCTGGACAACACCGACAACTCGCCAGTGATGGCCCTGGACTATCGCACGCAGCTGTTCTACCTGCTCGTCGCGCACCTGCTCACGCTGTTCGCAGTGGCCGCAGACGGCTCGGAACGGCCCGTGGGGCGTGTCGACACGGCCACCGAGGGGTCAGTGTCGGTCGGTTTCGCCTACGAGCTTCCTGCGGGCTCTGCGATGGCTGCATGGTTCAACCAGACCAAGTACGGCGCGCTGTACTGGATGATGACCGCGCAGTTCCGCAGCATGAAGTACTTCGTCGCCGGCGACAGCGGCCTGGGCGACGCGCGCAACTTCCGCGCGGCTCCGTTCAACGTGCCCGCCGGCGTCATCACGCCATGACCGTCACACGCCGCGGCCTGCGCATGCCTGATCGTGACATGTCGTCCGCGACGGTCAAGGCGGGCGTGCTGGCCGGCGCAACCTATCCTGCCGACACGATCCGCGACGCGCGCACGGGCCGTGAGTACCCCGACCCGCGCGCAGGCATGCCGGTAGCGTCTATCGCGGCTGCGCTCGAATACGGGGTGGGGCAGAACCATCCACGGCCGTTCATGCAGAAGACGGTCGCCGAGCGGCGCAAGGAATGGACCGAGGGCGCGGTGAAGCTCTTTCAGGCCGGCCACTCGCCCGAGCAGATCGCGGGCATTCTGGGCCAGGTCATGAAGGAAGACATCATGAAGACGATCACGGACTGGCCCGCCGACAACTCGAAGGAGTGGGCCGGCGTGAAGGGCTTCAATCACGGTCTGATCCAGACCTCGCACCTGCTCAAGTCGATCGATTCCGAGGTGGTGCGTGACGAAGGGGCTGTGTGATGGGTATGAACCTGCACGCCCTGACCCGCGGATCCATTCAGATGGTCAACGAGGATGTCGACGGCACCGTCTACGTGAGCACGGGCCATGCCAACGTGCGCGGCATCCTGACGCCCACGTTCACGCCCGTGGCGGCCCGCCTGCAGGTGCAGGCGCAGAAGCACACCGACATCACGCACGAGCGCAGTCTGCAGTACAACAACGGCCTGCTGACGATGTACGCCTACGGCAACTTCTCGGACATCGAGCGGCGCGACAACAAGGGCGGCGACATCGTGAACATCCCCACTGGCCCGCGCGCCGGCTGGTACATGATCACGATGGTGAAGGAGTGGTGGCCCGGCTGGTGCTGCTTCGAGGTGACCGTGCAGCTCAACTACGCTACGATCCAGGACTACATCGCCAAGACCGCCAACGGCGCACCACCGCCCGCACCCTGATGGCTACCCTCCTGCACAGCGAAGACGTCGTATTCGACGCCCTATGGAACTGGGTGCAGGCGGTCACGGCCGTGCAGCTGCCGGGTGTGCTCGCCCCTGGTGATCAGGTGTTCAAGGGCTTCCAGAACACGACGGCCACGGCCACCGGCGACTACGTCGTGCTGTCGCCCGGCGTCAAGCAGCGCCAGGACCAGGGGCGACGCACCTACACACACGACGCTGGCGACCCCCTCGTGGGCGTCGTGAACGTCGCGCGGCACACGACCTACAGCTACCAGGTGGACTGCTACGGCCAGCTCGGGGCGGACGTGGCCGACATCATCGCCATCGCCTGGCGCTCCCTGTGGGGCTGCGACCAGCTCGAAGGCGCGGCTATCACGCCGCTCTACGCCGACGAGCCTGCACAGCTCAACGTCGCGAACAGCGAGAACCTGTACGAGCAGCGCTTCATGCTGCGACTGTTCGCCCAGGTGAACCAGGTCGTCACGCTGCCGCAAGATTTCTTCAGCGCCGTCGAGGTGCACGTCGAACCGCCCGTGGACATGTGGCCCGACACGCCCTAGGCGTGGCAAAATGGCGCCGGCCGCGCGTGCGCGCGAGCGATGAAGGACAACAATGACCGAACGCATTCTTCCCGGTATCGGGCTCACGGGCTACTGGGATCAGGGCGCTGCATGGAAGGTCGGCGGCGACCAGAACTGGCTTAAGTCGTCGGTGCTCACGCAGCTGGCCGTCGAGTCGGCCACCACGTCGCTCCCCGCCTCGCCACTCAATGGCGTGATCTACATCGTGCCGGTGGGCGACGCGAACGCGAACCAGATTGCTGCACGCGACAACGGCGCATGGGTCTACATGCCGCCGCAGGAGGGCTGGACTGCCTACGTTCGCGACACGGGTGTGTTGATGAATTTCAACGGCGCCGCGTGGGTGCCGTCGACGGAACCGCTGGCCGCTGCCTTGGGCGCCGCAGACGGTGCGGGGGCAGTGGGCGCCTTCGTGGCGTCGGCAGGCATGAAGCCGGGCTTTCTGTCGGATCTTATTTACAAATTCATTTTCACTTCCACGGTTAATCCTACCGGCGCTGCAGTCGTGTCGGCGATGGCCTATTGCAAGGCTAATAACTCGATTCTAATTAACGACAGCCCTGTAACGATTGATATTTCGGATGCCCCAACATATACGAACGCTTGGGGTACGTATATGGCGGCGTGCCCGCAAATACAAGGGGCTGGTGGGTCCATTTCGCTGACAGGCGGCCGTTTTGGTTTGGACGTGACCGCTGAAGTGATCAACATTCGGAACCTGCAAATCTCTGGGCAAGGTTGGGAGGCCACGAACCTGACCGACGCATTAATTAACGGTGCAATATACGGATCTGGCGCGACGACCGCGAACTACGAAAACATTTCGCTCGATAACACTGTCACTGATCTTACTGGCAAATATCGGGCCTCTCGCGCAGTTATTGATTCGGGCTCAGAACGCGTTCAGGCGTCGCACCTCCAAGCGCTAAATGCCGTTTCTGCGGCGCTGTTCCTCGATAATGACACCGTGATCACGAACAATGTAAAAGGGGTGAATGTCGGGACTGGATTGCATGTCGCTCGTGCCACCACGGTGATTGCCACTAACACCACACTGCTGAATGTTCGCGAACAAGCCGCCAATTGGCCCGGAAAAGACAAAGTAGTCAGCCCCGTGGGCTTCAATGGGCTGGACGCGATTCTCTGCGAGGAATGCGTGAACGTCACCTTGCGGGGCTATTCATCCACATGGGCTTCCGAGCGCGGAGCCTATTTGCAAGGAACGGCGAGTGTTTTTGTAGAGGGTGGCATTGCGATTAATTCGGACGGCAACAAGATAGTTGGATGGGATCGCGATAATCCACTTGAGACGGGTATTTGCAGCGATGTTCACGTATTGCTCACGTCAGAATTTGAGTCCGCAGACATTCGCTCGACTCCAAGTCTCGTCACCACCTACTTCTCGGATGATATGAAGATTGGTGGGGGTTCAGGTGCTCGATCTGAGAGCGCAACAGTCGCCGTGCGTGCGCTCGTGACCTACGGGGGTTTTCCGTACACGGGCAAGAGCATCAGCGTAGACGCCTCCTGCTACGGCGACGGTGTACAAACAGGCGCCTATGGCGTTTTGATGAGCGAGACGGCAGCCCAGCTCGCAATCATCGACCCTCTACAAACGTTCGTCATCGCCGAGCGGGTCGAGATGTTGGCGGGCGTGCTCAGCTTCACGGGCGGAAACCAAAGTGGCGCCCTCAATTCCATGCGCGACGCGGAAGCGTCTGCAGACGCGAAAGCGGCCGCAACTGGCGCGGTGACGGTCATGCGTTTTTCTGGCACTCAACTCAACCTCACTACGAACGCCCCTGCCAATCGACCCAACTGGATCGTAGACCCCCGCTACGTGCTCACCATCTACGCCGCCAACGTCTCGACAGACGGTTTCTATCGCACGGTCGGTCCGAATCTCGCCGCAGTGCAGGCGAAACTGCAATTCAGCGGCATCACCATCGCTTCGGCGAGCACCATCACGGCTCAGCTCGCTGCGCTGGATACTGTCACGTTCGCCGCTGGCGCCAGTTTCACACTAGTGCAGCAGCCGACGTCTGGTGCGACAGCGCACGCCAGCATGCTCATGCGTGCGGACGGGTTTCTGAAAAGCCAGCTCATCGACGTCAACATCAGCGGCCCAGGGTACTGGCAACTCGGTGCAGCAGCCGTTGGAGTCATCAACTACCGGAGTGCTGCCGCCTATATCGCCAACCTCAACGGCGCAGCTGCACCCGTTGTCGTGGTGGGGACTATCAATATCACGATGACTGCAGGGGCTGCTAACCTCGAATTGCGCGGCGACCTCGCGCCAGCTGTCAAGTACTCTGCGCAGTTGTCGATCTCATTGCCCTGAGCGCGCGGCGCTTGCCGCGCCCGCCCGCGCTGATAGAATCCCGTGAGCCGATAGTGGCAGTCAATCGCGGCGCGCCCGCGCACACCTTGGAGCCTCGCACATGAGCACCATTCCCATTTCACAGGTCGTGCAGATCCTGCCCGGCGTCATCGCCGGTGGCGGGCAGGCCTCCAAGCTGTCCGGCATGGTCGTCACGAAGGACGACTCGATTCCCCCTGGCCCGCCGAAGTCCTTCTTCGCAAAGGAGGACGTCTCCGACTGGTTCGGCCCGAGCGCCCCCGAGACCACGATGGCGAACCAGTATTTCCCGGGCATCGTGAACGCCGGGCAGTTGCCCTTCGTGCTCAAGTTCGCGCGCATCGCGGACGCCGACACCCCCGCCGCCGTCTACGGCGCGCAGCTGGGTGGTATGACCCTCGCGCAGCTGCAGGCGCTGCCCGCCGGCACGCTCATCGTCACGACCGCTGCACTGCACACCTCTGCGTCGATCAACCTGGCCACCGCGACGAGCTTCGCCAATGCGGCCTCGCTGATGACCGCCGGCTTCACCACGCCTGATTTCACCATCAGCTACGACGCTGCGCGCCACCGCTTCCTCGTCGAGACGACGGCCATGGGCGCGGGCACTGCTATCTCCGCTGTGACGGGCACGCTGGCCACCGGTGTTGGCCTGTCGGCGGCAGCCGGCGCAACAACCGCGCAGGGTGTCGATGCCGACACGCCCGCTACCGCGATGAATCGCATCATCGCGCAGGACATGGACTGGGGCACGTTCTCCACGGTCTACGCTGCAGACATCGACGAACGCACCGCCTACTCGGCCTGGAACAGCGGCCAAGGCTACCAGTTTCTGTACTGGGCCTGGGATACCGAAGCGGCCAGCATCGTCCCGAACAACCCGTCGTCCTTCGGTGCGCAGGTGTTCGCGCAGCCCTACCAGGGTACGGTCCCGGTGTACGGCACCCATGAGCTCGTCGGCGCCTTCATGGGCTACGCGGCGTGCATCAACTTCCAGATTCCGAACGGTCGCACCAACCTGGCCTTCCGCCAGTTTAACGGCGCACCCTCGGCGACGGTCTCCGACCTGTCCACGGCCAACGCGCTGCTGTCGAACCACTACACCTACCTGGGCGCCTACGCGAACGCTGCGAACACCTACACGGTGGCCTACAACGGCGCGACGTCGGGGGCCTTCCTGTGGGTCGACACCTACCTCGATCAGATTTACCTCAACCGCGAGCTGCAGCGCGCGTTCTTCGAGGCGCTGATGGCCTACAACTCCGTACCTTACAATCAGGACGGCTACACGATGCTGTACCGGGCTGGTGTCGACGTCATCGACGCGGCGGTCATCTCGGGCATCATCCGCTCGGGCGTGCCGCTGTCCAAGAGCCAGCAGCTGCAGGTCGACACGCAGGCTGGACGCGTTGTCTCGGACGTGCTCCAGACCCGCGGTTGGTACCTGCTCATCGACGACGCTGCGAACTTCGCACAGGTGCGCCAGAACCGCGACTCGCCCCTGGCGTTTTTGTGGTATTGCGACGGCGGCAGCATCCAGAAACTCACCGTGCGTTCGATCGCCGTCATCTAAGGAGCCCGCACCATGCCCGCAACTCTCACGACGGCAAACTCGGTCCTCGCGCTCACGACCGAGGCGCTGTTTCCTGCCGCGCAAATCCTGACCGGCTACGCGGCCGACAACATCTTCGAGACCGACGCCGTCGAGAACGGCGAATACTCGATGGGCATCGACGGCCGCCTGTCGGCCGGTTTCGTGTTCAACGAGATCCCGTTCACGCTCACGCTGCAGGCCGACAGCGACGCGCTCAAGCTGTTCGAACAAATCTACGGCTACGAGGTCTCGAACCGCACCAAGTTGATCAACAACCTGACGATCACGCTGCCCGCGCTGCGCCGGCGCTACGACCTGAAGAACGGCTTCATGCGCAGCTACAAGGCGCCCGCTGGCCAGAAGATCCTGCAGCCCGGCGTCGTGGCCTTCGTGTTCGCGCGCCAGGAAATGTCCAACCTCTGATGGCCGCTCCGCGCGCCGCCGGCATTCTGTTCGTTCAGGATGGCCGTGTCCTGCTGCTCAAGCGCGCGGACAGCGCGCAGGACGCGCCCGGCACGTGGGGCTTTCCTGGTGGCGGTATCGAGGCAGGCGAGACGCCCGAGGCTGCGGCCAGGCGCGAGCTGCAGGAGGAATGCGGCTACACCTACGACGGGCCGCTCGAACCGCTCTACACCTCGCCGGACGGTTTCGCGTGCTTCGGCGCTGTCGCGGGGTTCGCGCCACAGCTCAACGACGAGCACTCCGCCGCGCAGTGGGCGTCCTTCGACAAGCTGCCGCAGCCCCTGCATCCCGGAATGGCCGAACTGCCTCTCGCTGCTGCGCGGCTGCATCTCGACGCGCTCTGGCGTATCATCGCGGCCTTGACGTGAGGCGCCGCCGGTCGCAGAGCCGGCGAACAGGGAGCAGCAGATGATCTACGATCCCCGCAGCGGGACTTACTTCCAGCCCGATGACGCCGCGTGCGTCTACACCTACAACGGCCCGGGCGGCGCCGTGGACACGGCCACGCTGACCTACAACGGCGGCATGTGGCGCAAGACGTACACCTACACCGGCAACCTGCTGACCAGCGAGACAGGATGGGTAAAGCAATGAGCGGCGTGAGCATCCCTTACGGTTACGCCGCCACGATCGGCGCAGTGCCCGGCGCGTCGCGCGTTGCGATGCTGGGCAACAACCCCTCCATCGACACCGCGACACAGCCCGAGGACGTCTGGTCGGGTGCCGAGCTCGGCACGCTCAACGGCATCGACCACAAGTTCATCCCGCGCCCAGAAGGCGTGGCCGTCTCGATGGAAGTGGTCAGCTCCAGCGCGCTGGACACCGCAGCCGGCACTGGCGCGCGCACCGTCACCGTCGACTACCTGGACGCGGCCTATGCTGCCCAGTCGGTCGTGCTGACGCTGAACGGCGTGACGCCCGTGGCGCTGCCCGTGCCCGTGCGGCGCGTGAATGGCCTGCGCGTGTCGAGCTCAGGCACGTTCGGCGGCAACAACGCGGGCAACCTGTCCGTGCGACTGGCCGGCGGCCTGGGCGCGACCTTCGCCTACACACGCGCCGGCAACGGCCTCGCGCGCTCGTCGCTGTACACCGTGCCCGCCGGACAGACGCTCGACATCTACAGCATGGTCCTGGCCATCAACCGCGCAGACACGCAGGACCGCTGGGCGTCGTTCGCCCTGTGCATCCAGAACGCAGCGGGCAACCTGATCAAGGGCATCGAACTGCCGGCGAGCACCATGGTGCCGTACCGGCAGGAGAACCTCAACGTGCCAAGTGTGATCGTGCCCGCGACGTCGGACGTCTGGTGGCGCTGCGAGGCGGTCAGCCAGAACAATACGAACGTGACGGGTGCGTATGCCGGCATCGTGCGCACGGGCGTGCCCTTCCTGGGCCGTTTCGGCCTGTCGGGATAGGCAGGTAGCCTGAAAGCAGAAAGGCCCGCAGAAGCGGGCCTTTCTCATTTGTGCACGCGCTCCCGGCGCAATCGGCGCAGCTGCCCAGCGACGTACCGCCGGCGCAGCATGTTGGCCCACGCGCGCCACGAGCTCTCCAGGTACTGCCCGGCCCAGGTCGAGCCGAGGTGGTGCCACTCCCGCAGCCACATGGCGCCGCGGCGGCTCAGCTGGGCCGCGCACAGGCTCGCACGCACGAGCCACACTGCCGCGCGCCACATGAAGCGCACCGCGCCGACCGCGCCTTGCAGCAGCGCGTCGAGGGTGCGCCACAGGGCCACGAGCAGGTAGACAAGTGCCGCGCACACCATGGGCACCATCAGCAGGAGCATGAGTGCGATGAGCCACATGGCGCGACCTTATGCCTTTTCGAGCTCGTCCAGCGTGGCCATGTGCACGCCGCGCTGGTAGGCCGTGTAGCCCATCACGTTCGCGTCGAGCCCCGCCTTCGCGAACGACTCGTTGTACTTCGGCATGCCGTGCTTCGCGATGAACTCGCGTGCGCGCGTCAGGTGCTGGTACGGTGTCACGACGTCGGATTCACCACTCTCTGCACCCGCGGCCGACTCGCCAGCAGGTGCCGTCACGGCCTGTTCAAAGGGGTTGGCGCCCGCGGGGACGCCCGTGGCGTCGGCGGCGGGTTCCGCTGCGCCTGCATCCGAAGCGGCCTTGAGGTCAGCACCTGCGGCGTCGGCTGCGGCCTTCTCGTCGGCTTCGATCTCGGCCTTGGTGCGGCGCTTGCGCTTCGCCGGCTCGGCGGTGGGTTGCAGCACGGCCGCGAACTGGCGCCGACCTTCGGCTTCGATCTCTTCCGCCGAACGTGCAGGCAAGGCTGCGGCGTCGATAGTCGGGAGGGGTCCGTCGTCGACCGCGGCGCTTGCGCAGTAGGCCGTGTCGACCGCAACGCCGATCATGCCGAGCGCGCCGGCGTTGCGGTACTTGTCGGCCCAGTCGAGGAAGTAGGCGAGGTCTTCGACAGAATCAAATTCGAGTTTCATGGTTGAGGTCTTCAGGTGGTGGAAATCAGGCTGGCGTGGCACGGCGCTCGCGCTCGGCCTGCAGGCGGCGAGTCACGACGAGTCGGCGTCGGCAGTTCACTTCGTCGTCGCGCACCGCTGCGATGAGCTGCAGCATGCGGTCGGCCGACAGCGCGCTGGTGTTGCGCACCGTGTAGATGGCCCGGGCGCTGGTGTTCAGCAGCGCGGCCGACTCGGCGATGCCAAGTGCGTCCGTGAGGTCTTTCACGCTCAGCTGCTCCAGCGGGCAGGAGGTGAAGTCGAGGGTTTCGGTCATGGTTGTTCCGTGTCAGCGTTAACGTGCGGCCAGTATGCCTATTTGTCAATCGGGTGTCAATGTTTTGTCGTTCATGCCCAACGCTGCCAGCGCGGCCTTGTGCATGATGAAGACCTCCTTAAACAGCTTGCCCTCCCAGCTGTCAAAGGGCCACAGGCAGGCGGACTCCAAGGCTTCGCCGCGCGCTGCGGCGCGCTTCGCGAACAAGTGCACCGTGTCCGGGTTCGTGCGAGGTGGCTTAGGTGCGCGGGCGATGATCAATCTTTCCTCCATCGGTTGTTGACGTAGCCGGCTGCGTCCAGCGGCAGGCCGGGGCACCAGGCGGGATTCATGCGCAGGCGAGCTAGCAGCTGCTCCAGGCGCAGCTCAGCGCGCTCGACAGGCACCTCGATGAGCAGCTCGTCGTAGACGTGGTGCACGATCGGCTCCACGCGGCCCACGTCCACCATCGCCTCCCAGAACAGATCACGGGCGAGGCCCTGCGTCATGTTGTTGGACAGGATCTTGCGGTCCAGCGTCTCGACGTAGCCCTCGGGCTTGTCGTAGACCGCTGTGGGTACGCTGGCGCCGGGCTCCAGCGACAAGCGCGCGTTGTGGTAGCTGATGGCGCGGCCCGAGGGCAGCTCCATGCGCAGCGCGCGGTCATCGCGGATGAACGTCACCTTCGTGCACTCGCCGCGGCCAATGGGCACGTCGACGGGGCGGCCCGGGGTGTCCAGCGCGATGAGCGCCGCGTACTCCAGCATGGCCCACCAGCGCTCAAAGGCAGGGTGCGCCTCGCGGAACTTCCACACGATGCGCTCTGCCTCGTCGGGCTCGACGTACACGCCATAGTTCGCAGCCATCGAGGTGAAGGCACCCACGCCGCCGCCGAAGCCCAGCGACAGGCGCACGACCTTGCCGACCTGGCGCTGGTCCTTGTCGACCACCTCGTAGGGCACGCCAAAGATGTTCGCCGCCTCGACCTTGTAGCCGTCCACGCCGGACTCGATCTCGGCCAGCATGGGCTCGTCGTTGGCCAGCCAGGGAACCATGCGTGTCTCGATGCCTGTGAGGTCAGCGCCCACCAGCGTGTGCCCGGGCAGCGTAGCGCAGAAGAGCGGCCGCTGTGCGTCGGCCAAGGCGGCCAGGATGGGGCCGTGGCCCGGCTGCGACAGGAACGCCGTGTCGCGGCGCTTCGCGGCGTCCAGGAAGGCTTCGCACAGCTCGGCCGACTTGCCTGGCCGTGGCCGCGCGACGTTGAGCGTCTGTGCGCCGCCGGCGCCGCGCGCCGTCGAGCGGCCCGACAACGCGCCGTGCCACACCGTCGAGTGCTGCAGGCGGCGGTTCACATGCGCACGCAGGATGGCCGCCGACTTCTTCGGGGCTCGGGAAGCGTCCAGACGCAGCGACAGCAGCTCGCGCAAGTCGGCCGGCAGGTCATCGCGCGCCACGAGCTTCTTCAGCGCCTCCTTGCTGGCGTCGTCCACCTCGGTGCCGAAGTCGCGCGCGAACTCCTTGATCTTGGCAATCTCGGTCGCGGCCAGCACGCCGCCGCCGGTGAGCACCGCGACCTGGTAGTCGATCTGCACTTCGGCCAGGAGCTTCATCTCTTCCATGGCCGCAGCGCCCTCGACGTCCACGCCGAAGCCGCGGTCGTTGATCTCCATGTCCAGCTCGAAGAAGCGCTGCTCTCGCGCCGGCAGCGGCACCGTAGCGTCCCACAGGCCGATCATCGCGTCGGTGTCGATGATCGCGTACTTGAACGCCCGGGCGAATTCTTCGGGGTGATCCTTGATGGTCCACTCGGGGTGCGCGGCGATCTGCTTCATCACGTCGCCGCCGGCCGTGTCTTTCTGCACTGGCAGGCCCAGCGCGGCGCACGCGCCGGCCAGCGAGCCCGGCAGCCCGTTGTAGCGGGCGCGCGCAGCGCTGCAACGCACCTGCGAGGGCTTGAGCTTCGGCAGCGTGGGGTGGTCTCGGCACAGCACCTCGTTCCAGATGTGAAAGTCGAAAGGCGCGTTGTGCGCGACGAACAGACCGCCCGACGAGATGTGCAGGCCCACCGCCGGTGGCACGGGTTGCCCCTCGACCCAGATGTCGGTCGCGGCCATGCCCGGCAGGCGGTAGGTGAAGCAGTAGGCGCGCGTTGTCGGATCGATGAGGTACTTGCCGAGCCCTTCAGCGGGCAGGTCCGTTTTCGAGGTGGTCTCGAAGTCCAGGAACAGGAGGTTTTCAGTCATTGCAGAATCTTAACAGAATCAAAAGGGAATTTCATCCCACGGATCTTGCCCTGTAATAGCGATGTAGAGCACTCGAAGCTTTTCGCGATGGGCGACTAAGCGTCCGCGGCGTACGTAGTACCGTGCGGCTTTCCGCGTGGCGTCACTGTGCGACTCTTTACGTTCATATTCGTAACTGTTTCGTTCTTCGAGCAACATGGCGCTGATGTCGTCTACCACGCATTGCAGCTCGGCCAGGATGGCAGGTGTCATGGTGATTTGCATAGCGATTCCTTAAGAGTTTATTTCACAATTGTAGCAAAGGGATTCGGATCGTGCACGGCCCATTCGAAGCCGCGGTTGCGCTTCGTTAGGTGCCAACCGAAGCACACGTTGCAGTGGTAGACCCACAGCGTGGGCGCGGCGCCCAGCTCCAGGCGACGGCGGCCGGCGGCATGCGCCGCGTCGGAGGTGACATGCCGCACCTTGGCCCGGCACTTCGCGGCGCGCTCGGCTTCAGACTCAGGCGTAATCTGGGTCATAACGGAATGCTTCCATCTTGCCCTCTCGAACCCATCTCACCTCCGTAAGAAAGATCTGGCCGTCGTCCCACTTCGTGAGTGTGATGTCCACAGGCTTCGGGATGAGCTCTCGCGACAGCAGCACGCGGTAGCCCTCGCCCGGCGCCTTGCGGCCGGTGGATCGCTCGTACATCTTGCGTGCCATCGCGTAGAACTTCGGGTCGGCGCTGGCTCGGTCAAAGTCCAAGCGCAGCGGGTGCGCGCCGAAGTCGGTGATGAACTTGAAGTTCAGCACGCCATTGCCCTCCGGTTCAAGCAGCATGTCGTGCACGGTCAGCGTGCGCACCTCACGGCACACCTCATCGGCCAGTACGACGTTCGCCTCGTCGTGGATATCGTAGGAGTCATCTGAGCCCATGCCGCGGTCGGCTGTCTCGCGCTTCGTGCGCGTCGTCAGGAAGCCCTGGCGCGGCCGGCCGCACTGGCGGCACGTCAGGTGCTCGGCGTCGTTCAGGAAGCCGCAGGCCGCCGCCTCGGGGGCCATGAGACCCAGCACGATGCGCAGGTCGTACTCGGGCTGCGCCGGGTTGTGGATCGGAAAGCGAATGGCGCTGCGCTCGCGCTCAGGCGTCTGCGTGCCATCCTCGCGCTGCGCACCCTTGCGGAAGGGTGTCTTGATCGTCTCGTCCGTGCACGCCCACAGGCCCGCGCGCGAGTCGCCTGAGCCGATCTCGGCATTCACGGCGCCGTGTCGCACGAAGTTGCCGCCGGCATCCAGCACGAGCACATTCAGCTTGCCGGGATAGGGGCGCAGGCCGCGCCCGACGATCTGGCGCCACAGCACCAAGGAGCGCGTGGGGCGCAGGCCCACGATGCAGTCGACGAACTTGGCGTTGAAACCGGTCGTGAGCATGGCCACGGACACGACGTGCCGGTGCAGCTTCTTCAAGTACTCGGCCACGCCGGTGACACGCTCCGACTTTTCGAGCTCGCCGTGGATCGTCACGACCGACTCGCCGGCTTCGCGCAGGGCGCTCTCGATCATCGTCGCATGCTCGATGTTCACCGCGAACCACATGAAGTGCTTGCGATCGCGCGCGTTGTCCAGCGCGACGCGCACGCACTCGCGCGTGACCTTCATGGCCTCTTGGGCCAGCGCGGCCTCGTCGAAGTCGCCGCCTTTGGTTTTCACGTTGTCGGTGTCGATCTGCGGGAAGCGGATGGCAGGGGCTACCACGGGCGAGATGAATTCCTCGCGGATCAACCGATTGAAGTTGCGCCCCGCGGTCAGGTCGTAGACCTTCGTGTCGAACAGACCGCACTCGGTCAGCGGCACGACCTTCAGGCCCTTCATCATGAACGGCGTCGCGGTCATGCCGATGAAGCGCACGCGCGGGTTGTTCTCGCGCAGGCCGTTGACGATCGACTTCCAGGTCTTCAGGTCGATGTTGGCCGTGTGCGCCTCGTCGATGATCACGTAGTCCTGCCGGCCGAAGCGTTTCACCTGACGCGCCACCGACTGCGGCGTGCCGATCGTGAGCTGCGACAGACGCTCCTTCATGCCGAGCCCCGCGCAGTAGACGCCCACGCGCGCGGCCAGCGCCGCCGGCAGGTAGGCGATAGCTTCCTCGACGTTCTGCTTCACGAGCTCCATCGACGGGGCCAGGCACATGACGCGCGCGCCGGGCTGGAGCTGGCACAGCGACTCCATCAGCATCGCGGCCAGTAGCGCTTTGCCGCCGCCTGTGACGATAGCGGCCAGTGGATTCGTGTTCTGCGCAGCCATCAGCGCGGACAGCACGGCGTCGCGCGCCTCGGCCTGGTACCAGCGAGGGACGAGTTTTGGCATGTTAGTGTTAGCTTAAGAGAATGGAGCGCTTATTATAAGCGCGCCTTTGCGGCGCCGCAAGCGCGCGTCAGGCCGGAATGCAGTCCATCACGGTTTCAATCCAGGCGCGCGCCGCCTCGACATTCACGGCATTGCCGTAGGCGCGCAGTCGTCCCACTCGGGCGGAAATCCCATGAGCCAGCGGGAATGTGCCGGGTTCAACTGGCCGCCAACTGTCGTCAGTGTGTCGGAGCCAGTCAGCATTGCGCCAGAAGCCGTTGACCTCTGCGCAGTCGCCAGATAGGCCTGCCGCGGGAGTTGATCCACTCGCGCTTTCCCGTCTCGCTGCGCCGTCATGCCCGGCGTGTCCTTGTGGTCCCGCGTCGTCGGCGTGACCCATCCAGTACGTGCGGTCCCGGATGTGCGGCGCACCGACGCCCGCAGACGGGAACGCGACCGCCCCGAAGGCATACCCCAGGGCTTCCAGGTCAGTGTGTACAAGGTCGACCCAAGGGTCTGCGTCCTTGCTCGCAACCTGCTCTCCAACGACGATTGCAGGGCGGCGCTCGCGGACGAGATGCTCGACGTGGGGCCACAGATGCCGCTCATCAGCAAACCCAGCGCCTTCACCTGTCTGGCTGAAAGGCTGGCAAGGGCACGAGGCGGTCCAGATGGGGCGGCTGTCGGGCCAGCCGGCGCGGCGCAGGGCGAGCGGCCAGCCGCCGATTCCGGCGAAGAAATGGCACTGTGTGTAGGGTCGTAGGTCATCGGGTTTCACGTCTTCGATGGAGCGGGTGTCGACGTCGCCCGGCACGATGTGGCCGGCGGCGATGAGGTTGCGCAGCCACTGGGCTGCGAACTCGTCGATCTCGTTGTAGTAGGCGTAGTGCGTCATCGAGGCACTTCGCCGTGGAAATAGCGCATCGGCAGCGGCGTCAGGTCGGCCGCATCGATCACGTACTGCGCGCCGAGCCAGGGCTGGCCGGCGTCGAGCACCGCGACGCGCACGCGCGGGCCCGACTCCAGGGCCAGCACCTCGTCCACGCCGCACCAGAGGTAACGATGGCCCTGCTGGGCCTGGCCTGGCGCGATCATTCGACGTCCTTGTCGCGGTGCCAGCGTGCCGACTCCTCGGGGTGGTTCACGTGCCACTCGCGTACGGCTTGTCGTAGGTGTCCCCATGCAATACCCGCGCGTACTTGCGCCCATGCACGATTGAAGGCCCATGCCACCGCCGCGACGGCAAGTAGCACGCCGCACGAAAGCATGACGGCGTAGCCGATGAACAGTGCGACGGCGGTCACGTCGTCACCTCGCAGTCGCGCTCGATGGCCTTCGGCGGCGGTGCGTCCGGCTCGATCTTGCACAGCCACGACTGCGCGAAGTCGGCCCAACCCGTGACGACGTAGGTGCCGGCGTCGGTCAGCTGCTGCACGCCGTCGCCGGTGCAGCGCCAGATCCGGCCGTGCTGGCTGTGTTCGCCCTGGAACGACACCACCTTAACGCGCTGGCCGATGTTCGGCGACTTACCACGGCCCAGGCCGCCCACGACTTCGGCCAGGTCGCCGGCTTGCAGCGGCGCGCTCATGCTGCCAGCTCCGTCAGATTGAACCACTCGGATTCCTCGCCGGCCCGACCACCGCCACCGAGTACGGCCGGTGCCTTGATGACCGGTACGCCAACCTGCTGCAGATCATCCAGCGTGGGTTTCGTCGCCCACACCGCGACAAAGTACGCCCCTTCCTGTTCGTAGGCGTTGATCTCGCGCGTAAGCACCCAGACTGTGATTGTCGGCTTTGTGAGCGCAGGTGCAGGTGCAGGTGCAGGTGCAGGTGCAGGTGCAGGTGCGGCGCCGGGGAGGAACGGCCGCGTGTCCGGGTTGGCCAGGAACACCTCCTGGATGATCGCGGCCGGGTAGCCGCGCTCGGTGGGCCAGTTCTTGCCCTGCACGGGCACGTCGACGAACGTAGCCCCGCGGATGCGGCAGACCATGGAACAGTCCTTGCCCAGGCGCTGCAACAGCGGCAAGGGGACCGGTTGCGCGCAGGTGAGCCAGCGGCTAGCCTGCTCAACAGTGAAGTGTGTTTGAGTGGTCATAGTGGTCATGGCGTAAGGTGGTATGCGATCACGAAGTCTGCCAACGTCGCGTAGCGTTCACGTCTGGCGGGTTTGGGCGCGCCGCGTTCGACGAGCACGCCGTCATTGAACGATGTGGTGACATTCACCAGCGCACCCTTCGCATCCTTGAACAGTAGTCCTGCATAGCCAGAGCTATCCCGAATTCCACTGAGCGCGCGCAGCGCACGATAGGCGGCATCGGCCTGAAAGTGAGTGAGGATTTGCATGGCGTTTGTCGAGTGTTACGGTAGCGATATTCTAACCACAACCTCAGCAAAATGTCAAAGGGCTTTCTTCGCGAACGGATTCAGCTGGATCACGTCCGCACCGGCCGACTCACCTGGCATTTCGTAGCCCTCCGGCGGCTTCCAGCCCCGGGCGTCCATCGTGCGCGCGGGTTGCCAGCCCCGGGTCGTGAGCCAGCGGGTGTACTCGCGGGTGCGGATGGTCTTTCCGCTGGGGCTCGCATCGAGTGCAAGGCGCACGGCCGAGCTGGGCACGAACCCGAGCTGCGAGTTTTGGCGCAGCAGCTTGTGCAGCAGGTCGGGCAGCACGTCATCAACGTCCGACACCGGGACGCCGATGCCGTCGCGCATCTGCGCCTGGTTGAACGCGAACACGGCGTCGGCCGCGGCGCGCACGAGGCGCAGATAGGCTGCCTCATCGTCCACGAAGCGCGCCTTGGCCTCTGCGAAGATTTGGCGCGCCTCGCCGGCCCAGGCCTGCTCGATCGGGCGCAGTACGTCCACGGGCATCAGCCGGCGGTTGCCGGTCTCGTCGCGGTTCATCTCGTGCTTGTTGGCCGTGCCGATGAGGGCGAAGCGGCGCGGGTGCTCGGACGCACGGCGCTCGTAGGGTGCGCGGTAGACGTCCTGGCACTCGGTCGTCCATTGCTTGATGTCCTCGACGTCGCGTTTCGCCATGCCGGACATCTCGCCCAGCTCGGCAATCGCGCTCACGCTCGCGGCCATGGTCATGCGAATCTCGTCCGCAAACTTCAGCGACGCCGGTGGCGGCACGCCCAGGGCCTTCGCGAGGTCGGCGACGAAGACGCCCTTGCCCAGGCCGCCTTGGCCGATCAGCACCGGCACCACGGGGCACGGCGCGCCGGGCCGGATCTGGCGCATCAGTACGCCGGCGAAGAACAGCTGCGTTGAGAGCATGAGCGCCTCGGAAGGCAGCGCACCACACAGCTCGGGGAAAAAGTTGTCCAGACGCGGCTCGCCGTCCCACTTGGGCAGCGCGAGCACGGCGTCGCGCCAGGGATCGGTCGTGCGGCGGTGCGCGAGCGTCTCGATGGCGTCCTCGATGGGCTTCTTCGTGACGTTGTGGCAGCCGATGCGCGACAGGGCATCGAGCAGGTCGCCGGGGTCGGGCACGTCGGCACGGTCCATCGTCATCGTGCTGGCGTTGTACGTGGGCAGTGCGTCCAGCTCGGTGAGCAGCACGGACAGGCCGTGCGTGATGTTCACGAGCGGCGCGGCTTTCTTGCCGGCGGGCTCGGGGTACTCGACCAGGCCGCACAGCTTCTCGGCGGCCAGCGACAGCGGCGAGTCGAGGTCGGCCGCGCGATCGTCGGTGAACTCGAAGAATTCCTGCAGCTTGTGGGACCAGACGCCGGGCCGGTCGCCCATCATGACGATCTCGGCCTTGTCGAAGTGCTTGGGTTCGAGGTTCGGATTCCACGTGTCGAATGGGTCCGCGCAGTTGTGCCCGAGCGAGTGCGGCAGCGCGTCGACGATCTGCTGCACCGTCTGCCGGCCGATGTCCTTGATGGCGAGCTCCCAGGTGGCCGGCAGCTTCTTGTCGCCCAGGGCGCGCGTCGCGATGAGGCCCAGGCGCTCGCCGTCTGCGAGTTCCAGTCCGTTCGCTATGGCGTTCTCGCGCTGATAGTTGATCGCTATCTTCTTCGCCTCGCGTCGCCGACCGTCCCGGGCTTGGCGCTTCATCGTCTCGAAGCGGCGCATGTCGATCTCGCGCAGCGGTGTGAGCAGGCCCACGTCGAGCAACCCCTCGGGCGACCGCGCGCGCAGCGGCGCGCCCTTGGGCCGCTCGGCGCGCACCAGCACGCGCCCGCCGTCCGGGATGTTGCGCGGCACGTCCTCGCTGCACACAGGTTCGGCCTCGAACATCAGCCGCGAGGGCTGGTAGACCAGCGAGTCCGAGAGCTGGCGCACGAGCAGCGCGCCGGACTTCGAGATTTTCACGAAGCCGCGCCCGGCCAGCCATTCCTCGGCCTGCATGCGCACGGCCAGCGCGGGAATGTCCGTGCCGCGCGTGACGGCAAAGTAGACGTGCACGCCGCGCAGCCCGCGGTCGCCGACGTAGGAGGACGACGAGGGGCGCGCGATGCGCGTGACGTGTGCGAGCCAGGGATGGCAGGCTTCGAGCGCGTCGAGTGCGGCGTCCAGTGAGGTGAAGCCGCCAGTGTCGACGTCCACGTCGATCGGGCACAGCGTAGCGCCGGGGGACCAGTCGAACGTCGCGTTCGTGCGCGCTACGGCGCGCGGATTGAAGTCGGCTCGCGCTCGGGTCGTCAGGGTCGAATCGCCAGCGCGCGGCAGGCCGCAGGTGATCGCCTGGTTGGGCGTGAGGTTGCGCAACGCCGAGTCGATGTGCGACACGTCCTCGATGTGCAGGACGCGCGCGTCGCCTTCGGTCATGTGCGCAATGGCACTGCTGGTAACCCTTCCGTGTTCATCAAGGGCGAAGCGTTTCGTGAGGTCGCACGAGTGCGACGTGATTTGGGTAAATCGAATGTCGGTCAAGGTTCGCGGCTTTCTTTGGATGTGTGAGTATTCTCCTACCAGTTTCGCACCGTTGCACATTGAAATCCGCTATCGCCGCACAGTCCTGATAGCCGTTCCAGTTAACCCGCTTTGCGCTGGCACGCTTCTTGCTACATGACAGAATGACACTATGACACTACTTTTGAACTTATATCTAGAAATAGAGAATGTATATTAATAAGGATTTAGGTAGTGTTTCGTAGTTGGTAGAGCTTCCTAGAAATGACACGTCAGTCATGTCATCGTGTCATGGAACGTTAGTGGGCACTCTCCGATAAATAGCTAGACTTCGCTTTCGTTTCGCGCTACATTCGTGCCACATTCACGACGAAGCGCAAGAAAGCCATGACAAACCCGCAAGTTTCCCACTCAATTCTCTCGTTCTCTGGCCGCAAACGCTGGAAAAGCTGCCCGATCAGCGTCCAAATGTCCAAAGGCATGCCCGATTCGTCCGGACCCGCGGCCGCAGAGGGCACCCTGGCCCACACGGTCGCCGAGCACTACGTGAAGCAGCACTTCACGTTGCCCGGTGCGCCGGCGGCAGGCGCCGTAGCACCCGAGCAGGTGCCGCCCCCTGGCTTGGACCTGAAGGGCGACACGCCGCAACGTTGGAACGAGACGTTGCGCCACCACGGGCGCGGCTATCGCGACTTCATCCGCTCGCTGATCCCCGCCGGTGCGACAGACGTCGCCGTGGTGGTCGAGATGCGCGTCGCCATCGGCTCGATCTCGCCGGACCTGTTCGGCACCGCCGACTGCCTGGTGCTGTATCGCGTCGGCGGTGTGTGGTACCTGATCGTAGTCGACTACAAGTACGGCTTCGCCGACGTGGACGTGGGCACCTACGACGAGCCGAACGAGCAACTGTCGGCCTACGCCGTAGCCGCGGCCGAAGCCCTGGCCGAGAAAGGCGTGCGACCCGACAAGCTCGCCCTGGCCGTGTACCAGCCCCGGCGCCCGCTGGCTGCACCGTCGCAGACCCTCCTGCTGGATGCCGCCTGGCTCGCGATCGAGCGTGCCAAGCTGGCCCGCGAGGTGGCCGCGGTGGCGAACCCCGGCGCGCCGGTGCCTGGCGATCACTGCCGCTACTGCAAAGGCAAGCCCAAGTGCCCGGCGCTGCACAACACGCTGTCGACGGCCCTGGCCGCCTATGCCGGCGAGAAGAACGTGCTCGACATGCCCGAGGACGACATCGTGCAGCTGTTCGCCGCGCGCACGGCCTTCAAAGCGTTCTGGGAGGACGTCGAGGAACGCATCGATCAACTCGTGAAGGCGGGCCACAAAAACCTGCGCGTGAAAACCGCCGCCGAGGGGCGAAAGATGTGGAAAGACACAAAGGCCGCGGCCGAGACCCTCCTAGCCATGAACCGCCTAGATCTGCTGCAACCTGTAGCGTTGTCCGACGCACTGCCGGTGCTACCCGTCGAGTTTCACGCGGAGCTGGTGACGCGCTCGAAGCCCGCGCGTACGGTCCAGGTGGTGGACGTGCAGGCGCCGAGTGCCATCGCGACAATGTTCAAGAATTACGCGAAAGGCACTTGACACTGAATTAACCTCAACGCACAATGACCCCAGCGCCGATCCACGGCGCTAAATCTCAACCTAAACGGAAACTTACTGAAATGTCTAACAACCTGATTGACCACATCGCCATCCTGACCAGCTCGGCCCTTGCCACCGCCCAGGTGAACAAGCTCAAGCCGGCGCGTGGCCCCGAGTTCTACGCTGTGATCGCCTTCCCGCCGGCCGCCGGCATCGCGCTGCACGAGTTGTGCAAGATCGCCGGGGCCAATGCCTTCGGCGGCCTCGGCAGCGACGTCAGCATCCGCGTGCAAGCCAATTCCGCCACCAAGAAGCCCATCGTCGGCATCCCCGCCGACTGGCTCATCGTGCGCGCCTCGACGCAATTCGCCCCCTACGTGGCCGACGTGTCGGGCAAGCAGCTCGTGCAGGACAACCCCGCCGACGCGGCAGCGATCCGCTCGCAGTTCTATGCCGGCAAGCGCGTGCGCGCTGCACTGAGCGCCTACGGCTGGACCCACCCGCAAAGCGGAAAGGGCATCTCGTTCAACATCGACGGCATCATGGCTGTCGAGGACGGCGAGCGCCTGGCCATCGGCAACGGCGCGATGGTGAATGCCTTCGAGAAATTCGCGCAGCCTGTTGCGGCCGGCGCCGGCGCGGCCAATCCGTTCGCAGGTGCTGCACCCGCACAGGCCGCAGCTCCTGCTGCAGCGCCTGCGGCCAATCCGTTTGCCGCTGCGGGAGCCGCTGCAAACCCTTTCGCTCAGGCCGCGTGAACGGAGCGCGACGCCGGCCGCGCTTCTCGCCTCACACGAGCTTCGACGATTGGCTAGAGGGCGATCCGTTCTAAGAAGCCTCAGGAAGCCCGCCAGCCGCCCGCTGGTGGGCTTTTCTCATATGACCCGCACCCACCCTACACGCACAGTCGTTTTGACCCTCCCTTGGCCCCCATCGGTCAATCGGATCTGGCGCGCCATCCTCGGGCGCATCGTGCTGTCGGAGTCGGCGCGCAAGTACGGTGTGAAGTTGGCCAACGCGCTGCCGACCGGGCCCGTCGATCCGCTACGCGGCCGGCTGTTCGTGACGATGCTCATGTGCCCGCCGATGAGTCTGAAGAACCGTGCACACGATATTGCGAACCGCGAAAAGTGCCTGATTGACGGCCTGACGAAGCAACGCGTTTGGGTTGACGACAGCCAGATCGATATGATGCTGATCGCGCGCGGCGCACCCTGCGACGCGGGCCGCGTCGAGATGCTCATCCAGGAGATGCCAGAATGACGGACGAATCCCTCCGCAACCTCATGCCGCCACGCAACTTCACCGACTGGCTGTGCATACTTGGGGCCTGTGGCGTTCCGGCCGCGCAGCAGTCGCCCTGGGCGGCCGTCTTTGCCGAAACGTTCAAACCCAACACGTTCTCGCGCGGCGACGAAGACCTCGCGGACTTCCTGCCGACTATCCTGCACGAGTCGGCCATGCTGACACGGCTCGAAGAGAACCTGAACTACACACCCGAAGCGCTCGTAGCGACCTTCGGCGCGGCGCGCGTCTCGTCCGCGCAGGCGCAGGCCGTAGGCCGCATCTCGGACAAGCAGGTAGCGGACCAGAAAGCCATCGCGAACATCGTCTACGGTGGCGCGTGGGGTCACAAGAACCTCGGCAACACCTTGCCCGGCGATGGGTGGACTTTCCGGGGTCGCGGACCGATCCAGATCACCGGGCGGGCCAACTACCGGCGCGTGGGCGACCTGGTGGGCCAGAACCTCGAAGGCATCCCCGACCTGCTGTCGCAGCCGCGCTTCGCGCTGGAAGCGTGCATCGCGTGGTGGGAGGACCGCATACCCGACAGCATGCTCGGCGAGACGACGAGCATCCGCAAGCGGGTCAACGGCGGCACGATCGGCCTTGCCGAGGTGCAGGCCCTCACGAACAAGGCGCGAGCAGCGCTGGAGGCAAACCATGGCTGAATTCGATTGGCGCGCAACGATCGGCGCCGTGGCGCCAGGCCTTGCGGCGGCCCTCGGCGGCCCACTGGCCGGTGCGGCCGTGAAGGTCATCGCCGACAAGGTGTTCGGCAACCCGAATGCCTCCGAGGCCGATCTGGCCGCGGCGCTCGCATCGGGCACGCTCACGGGTGACCAGATCCGCGCGCTGAAGGAAGCCGAGATGTCGATGCAGATCGAAATGGCTCGCATCGATCAGGCGAGCGATGCGGCCTACCTGGCCGACACCGACAGCGCACGCAAGCAGACCGTAGCGCTGGCCCAGGCCGGCAGCGGCATCTCGTGGGCGCCGGTCGTCATCAGCGCACTCATCGTGGGCGGCTTCTTCACCTGCGTCTACATGCTGTTCCTGGTGGAGCGCAATTGGGACGAACGCACGGCCAACCTGCTGAACGTACTGTTCGGCGCGCTGACGGTGAGCTTCACCCAGGTGGCAAACTACTGGCTCGGCAGTTCGGCCGGCTCGAAGCGCTCGGGCGATGCGCTGCGCAAGATCGCGGAACAACCAGGCAAGGGCGGGTGATGGACGAGCTCAAGTTCGACATCTATGCGATGGTGCGGCCGCAATCGCACGCCGACCTACTGCAACTTGCGCGCGAGGCACTGGCCGAACTCGCGATCATCAATGCGATCCTTGACGACCTACTGACGCGGTGACCGCTTCAGGGCCGCGCTGGCTGCATCGTGACCGGCGGCGCGCAGACCCCGGCCGACTTGTCGCACAGGCGCGTGACAGCATCGTCCAGGCGCTCGACGGTCTTCGAGACCTGTTCGAGTTGCGCGTGGGCGTCAGCGCGCAGGTTGCGGGTGGTGAAGAAGATGGCACCCGAGGCGAACAGGTTCGCCAGCGTGAGGACCAGCAGGAAGCCGGCCAAATTGCGTTGCGTGTCGACGCTCATTGGGGGGTCTCTTTCTTGTCGTCGGGTAGGGTTTCCACCTTAGCACTGTCCGGCAACGCCGGCGTGTTAGAAGGCGTATCAGTCGTGCGACGAGGAAACCGTGCGCCCAGGCGTGCTTCGATGAGCTTTTCGAGGTAGTCGATGGTGCGCGCTGCACCGAGCCAGCCCGACACGCCCACGAAGGCGTAGGTCAGATCCTCGCTCACGCCCGTCGCGCGGCAGAACTTGGCCACCAGGAAGCCCACGAAGCCGGCGCCGCACGCGGCGAGCAGCGCGGTTTGCCAGCTGGACACCTCGCGGCGCATCAGAGCTCCGATGAGCCCGCCGAAGAAGGCGAGCGCGGCCTGCGCGATGCCGGCATACCACTCATCGAAGTCGATTTTCATGTTGGCGCGACCGGCCATTCGATCGCGTCCGGGAAGCCCGCCAGCTGCTCGATGCGGTTGAGTTCCACGCGGTACTGCTTCCAGGCCGTGAGCGCCTCGATGTCCTCGGGCGTCTCCAGGTCCAGATCGATGGCGTCTTCGAGCGGCGCGACGCGCAGCGCTGCTTGCGCGAGCAGCGTGTCGCGACGTGCTAACACCGCCGCGGCGCTAGGCGAAGCTGGCTCGGGCGACGCGGGCGCGTTGAACACGCCGCCGTCATAGCCGTAACCTATGCCCACAACGGCCGTGTCATCGAGTGGATGCGCTGTCACGCCTTCGGGCGGCCGCCACGCGGCGGTGTCCCCATCCCACTCGATGACGTTGACGACCGATCCAGCCTGAACCAGTGCGAACTGCATTATGCGTACTCCTCGACAAGGACAAGTCCGGCGGCGCCAACACCCCCCGATTGATCCGGCACGCTTGGCGGACACGCGGCACCACCGCCACCTGCACCTGCACTCTGCCCCGTGCCGCCGGCGCCGGCCGACGTATTCGTGCCACCGCCGCCGCCAAGGCAGGACGACGCGCCGTGGCCTGAGATTGGCCCCACGCCGGCGAATGCATAGCCGCACGACCCCGGCTGCCCGTTGCTGACCTGGATGGTTTGCCCCCCGCCAGTAACAGTGCCTGCACCACCTGGTGAACCTTGGCCGGAAAAAATGCTGCCAGTGGAGGCAACTGTCGCCGCGAGGCCACCGCCGCCGCCCGGCGCGGTAATCAGGGTGCCGCCGAACGACGATGCGCCGCCCGGGTTGCCCGCGCCGCCCGGCACGCCCGTACCGCCTGCGCCGACCGCCACTGCAGCTCCAGCGAAGCCCGCATTGAACCGGGCTTTCGTCAAAGAGCCTGATGCGCCGCCCGAACCCACGGAATACGCCGCGGCGCCCGTGGCAAATCCGCCACCGCCCGCGCCTCCAGCGCCCACGACAGTGACGATGACAAACTTGGTGCCCGACGTCGGCGTATAGGTGCCGGACGTCACAAATCGCTGCACGCCAAGTAGCCGTCCTGTGGCTTGGCTCAGCTGCAGGGCGTGCTCTGGTAGCGTTGCGGGCCCGACGAGCAGCGGCGCTGCAGAATTGCCGGACAGTGCGATGAGGTTTGTGCCGTCGCCCCAGACGATCTGCGAGCCCCCGCCCTGGCTGATGACGACACCCGAGCCTGCGGCGGTCTTGCACGTGACCGAGAAAGCCCCCGTGCAGTTGTTGATCACGGTCCAGCTCTTGAGCCAGGTCGGCAGGATGATCTGAATGTTGCCCGTCAGCGTGCCAGCCAGCCGGAGCGTCTCCTTGGCTGCCTGCGCCGGCGTCAGCGTGACATTGGCGTTCGTGAGGCCCGTGAGGGACGTCGAGCCGTAGTTGTAGCCCGGCACCCAGGCCGTGCCCACGGTGTCGGGGTTGTTCGTGTTGTTGTCGGCGGTGCTGATCCACTCGCCCTGCAGATCCGCTGCGGCGACGACGGCGCCCTGCGGGTAACCGCCGATGTTCGCGTCGGCAGTCCAGGCGGCGTCGAAGGGCAGCGCGCCGCCGGCCATCAGCCACCAGGCGATGCGCGCGACCTGGTTCATGGCGCCGTTGAAGTCCTCGCCCTCGGGCGGCACACCGCCGGACTCGGGCGGCTGCATGGTCAGTGGCGGGAAGCCGAGCGACTGGCTCGCGCGCAGCGGACTGGCCGTCGTGACGGGGATCTCGACCTTGTTCGCGTCGTCAGCTGCGAAAGGCTTGTACCACTTCAGGGGGAGTTGCGAGTTTTGCATGTGTTCACCTTAGCCGTAGCTACCGCCGTAGTCTAAGCCGAAACCCGCGCCCGGCGTTGGCGGGAAGGGCTGGTAGAAGGGTGCCTGCGACCAGGGCGCCACGAAGCGCGGATTCGCGCCGACGTTGGCCGTCGCGAAGCCGAAGAAGCCGCCGGCAGGCGGCGGCCCGTAGATGAAGTGTCCGCTCGTGCCCGCTGGCTGCGGGAACAGGCCCGACTCGATGATGGCGCGCTCGATGGGCGTCGGGTCGAACTCGAAGTGGTACCCGATGTTCATCGGGTGATTGATGTCGTACCCGACGTAGCACTTCCCGCGGTCGCCGAACATGGCGCGCATGAGCGAGTTGAGCGAGCCACAGTCGCACGACGCGATGTTCGCGGCGGCCTTGACCATGAGCAGCTTGCGGTAATACTCGTCTTCGAGTGCATACGACACCGTGCCGCCGGCCTGGCCGCCGTAGAAGGGTTTCGTGCTCCAGGGCCACCAGTTGGTGCCCGGCGTCGCGCCGATGTTGAATCCGAAGTTCTCGCCCGGCGCGGCCACGATCTCTAGGTAGCGCGAGCGCCCGAGGATACGGCCCCAGATGTCCAGGCCGAAGCCGACCGCGGTCGAGATGTCCCAGACGTTGTACAGGAAGTCCGCTGAGAACTGCGTGAGGTCGACCCACTGGTCGAACGAATCGAGCAGCTCCAGCAAAGTAGTACTATTTGAGTACTGCTTTTGTACGGTCGGCCCGAGATATCCGGTGGTCATGCCGGGCGCCTCAGACTGCTACGCGGTTGACAGTGATGTTCAGCACGACGCACACGGGCTGCTGGTCGATGCCAAAGGTCAGCGCGGTGCCCGAGGCCGGCGCCGGCGCGGTGCCGATGAAGATTGACACCGGCGTGACGTTCTCGACGGCGAGCAGCGGCGCGGCGTAGGTCGCGGCGATGACCTGGCCGCCGATGCGCGCGCGGCCGATGTTGATCGTGCCGTCCGGCGACGTGTAGCCGCTGGCGAAGGCCGCGGCCACCGCCTGCTGCACGAGCGAGATGTAGTTCGCTGGCAGGGAGGGCAGATCCGCGACGTTCACGGTGAAGTAGACCTGCGTGGGCGGTTGGTCATGCATGAAGCGGATCGGGTACGCGGGAAAGGGCTCGCTGTAGCCCTCAGTGTCCTCGACGATCACCGTCACCGTGTCCTGCAACGAGAAGCCGCAGCCGCAGTCGATCTTCGACCAGATGGCCTGCGCGATAGCTTCCTGATCGCCGCCAGTCACGTTGATCGCGATCGAGTGCGCGGGGATCGGGTACGCCGTCGACCCCGCGGCGATGGCTACGTCGGACCCGTTGTTGTAGATGTAGACGTCCGACACGCCGGTCACGTTGGCGATGGCCGCGCGGATGGCCTGGGGCGTGCCCTTGCCGCCGATCTGCACGCTGTCGGCCCGGCGCGTCTCGAAGTCGGCGCGCCCTTCGACGTCGCGACCAGGCACGCTCGGCGCGCTGTTCGTGACGCTCTCCCACCCGGGAACCTGCTGGTAGATGCGCAGATCGCCCACGCCAGCAACGGGCAACGCGCCGGGCGTCGTCGCCTGAAAGGCCACCTCGCCGGCACCGGTCACGTCGAATGTGACAGGTGCGACGGATGCCCAGATGGTGCCGTCGCTGGAGCGCACCTGCGAGCCCTGCGGTAGCACAGCGCCCACGATGCCACCGAGCGTGCCCACCACGTAGGCATAGGTCGCCTGCTGGCGCGTGAGGAAGTAGATGCGCCCGAGGGCGTCTTGGAACGACCCCGAGCTGGTCAGCGGGTCGACGTTCGCGATCAGCTGGGCCAGCATGGCCTGGAACGCGGCGACCATGTACGCTTGCGAGCTCGCAAGCTGTCCCTGGGGCGTCGTCAGCTCGGTGTTGAGCGTCTTGCCCGTCGCCGCGAAGGCGGCTACGTAGTCGGCCAGGACGCCCTGAAGGATCGCCTGCTCGCTGGCCGTGACCAGGCCAGTCGGCGTAAACTGCGGCAGGGGTACGCTGGTCGTGGCGGGCATGGCCGCGATGATAGCAGGCGCCTGCGCGCAGGGCTACCGTATGGCACCTTGGTCAGGCTGAGCGGCCTTGATGGAGGCGGGGTCGTAGAACAACTCGTGAAGCATCGCGTCGTTGATGACCATGCCCGGCTCGAAGTAGCTTTCGTCCTCGGCGATGTGGAACGCTTTGTCATCCGGGTGTGGGCGAAGAGTGAGGTCCAGCGCGCAAGGAAAGCTACCCGACGTTCCATCGATGCAGTTCAGCAACGAAAAGACGACCCCCTCACATCTTTCTTGGGTTGTCCCTCCTTGTGGGGTTGTTGCCCAGTAGTGGGCGAGCATTCGCGCGGCCGAAAGGAACATGTCGCGGGCTTCCTCCGCTGTGTAGGCGCGGCTCATCACGCCCCTCCCTTATCTGCCTGAACGGCAGTGAGGGCATGCGGCACGCTGGTGGCGATGGCATAGGCGCAGTTCACCGCGTGACCTTCGGTGCCAAGGTCGCCGCCCCATTCAAAGCGGCACTGCTGACAACGAAACCGCCCAGCGTAGGGGAAGTCTTTCAGTTCCACAGGCGTCAGCGCAGCGATGGCATTGATGGCGGCCTGCGCCTCCCCCGTCTCTGCCTGCACAGTGGGGGCAGGGGTGGCGATAGGGCTGTCTGCGTTGCCGGTGGTCTTCACGGCCTGCACGCCGTTGGTGGGCACATCGGCAGGCCGCCAGATATGGCCGCAGCCGTGGCACAGGTGCGAACGGTGCGGCGGGTTGTCCCAGCCGACGCGAACAGTTCCGCTCTCCAGTGTGCCCCCGATAGAAAGCTCCTTGGATTCGTCGCCATCGACGTGCTGCAACCCGCACTTCGGGCAATGCAGCACCATGTCAACCACCGCGCCCACCTTGCCCGTTGCCGGTGCTGCCTGTGCGAGGGCGGCGCGGTAGGTTTTGCTGTCTCCGCCAAGAGTGTCGATGTAGTTTGCGGCGGCGTTCAACTTACTCCGCAGATCGGGCGATGCGAGGGCGGCGCGGGCCTCTGCCGCTTCGTTGAGGCAGAAATTGCACGCCGCAAGCTGGCGCTCTTTGCGGTCGGCATCGACGTAGGCATGCATCTGGTCGGCTCTGTAGTAGGTCACGTTGGTCGCAGTGTTGAACAACAAGTCTTCGGGCAGCGGCGGGTACTCCCCCTGCTGCTCTGGTGCCTCGGGTGCCGATGCAGGGGCACCCTCCACGCATTCGCAACGGCCTCTGCGTGCCGGGTCAAGAGCGTGTGGAGTGCGAGTGCCTTTGCAATTTGGGCACTGAGCTACACCCGCTCCTGCGTCAGGAGATGCTGGGGATTGCAGCAGCTTGAGCGCATTGGAAATGCCCCAGGCCGCGCTGTTAGCGTGGCTGTAGAGCGTGCCGATCTTGACGGTGGCGCCTTTGCCGTAGAAGGTCCGCAGCAAGTCGCGCGCTTTGGTCATCGTTGCCACGGTTTCTTCATAGGCCTCGCGGCTGACCGTGACCGTATCGCCCTGCCCGCGCGCAACGATAGCGCCTGCTACTGCCTCTCCGGCGGCGGCCAGGAACTGCTCGGCATTGGTGAAGAAGATGTTGCCGTCGCCGTGGACGATGCCACCGGCTTCGCGAATCGTCGCTTTGAGGTTGTCGGTCATGGTGGCCTTTCAGTGCGCAAGCGGCACGAGTGTGAGGCCGCAGTCGGCCAACGCGACGAAGGCATCCTGCTGGGCTTGACGGTCCTCGAAGATGTTTCGAATCAGCAGTTCGCCGTACGCGCCTTCGTACACGACGACCTCGACGCCGCGCAGGAAGTCGCGCGTGTCGACGTGCGTCAGGGCGAGGGAGGGAAGTTCAGACATCCAGGTCTCCGGTTAGGTGGTAGCCGAATTCTAACTGGAAACTTTCGGCAATGTCAAACTAGTTGTGCGGCCCGTCCGATTCGCCCGGTACGGTCTCGACGTGGTGCACGTGATCGTTCAACGCAGCGTTCGGCACGATGACGTCCTCGTCGGCGGTCAGGTTGCGCACCTGCAGGTCGCCCTGCAGCTGGTACGTACTGCCGGGCAGCACGCCCGTGCCGAGCAGGCCGCCGTTCAGCGTCATGAACGCGTTGACGATGAAGCCGCTGGGGGCGGTGAGCGTGGTCGTTGTGCCCGACTGCAGGTCGGTCGTTGTGCCCGACTGCACGCTGACGGACGTGTCGGCCGCGATCGTAGTCGAGGTGCCCGAGTGCAGCGAGATGGCCCCGCCAGCGTCGATCGTGATGTCTTCGCCCGCGGTGATGTTGATCGACGCCGGCGAATGGATGTCGATGCCGCCTGCGTCGGGCTGAAACCGCACGTACTGCGTCGGCTCGGGGTTGAGCACGCCGCCGATGTACAGCGCATCTGCGATGTCGTGGCGCCGGTCCGTGGCCGGCGGCCCTTGTGTCGTGGTGGCCTTCACGCTGGTGATGTCGCGCTCGGCGAAGTTGGCCAGGCCAATGTCGCCCACCGCGGGGTCGAGCACCACGGCGGACGGGCCGCCCTGGTATCGTACAAAGGGCACGTTGTAGACGGGCGTCTGCGCGATAACCTTGCGCGCAGTGTCCGTCTCCTGCACCAGCGGCAGCACGTCCACGAAGCCCACCCTGCCGGCGGTGGGCCGCACGGCCAGGACGCGTACCAGCTGCGTCGTGTGCACGCGGCCCAGCATGCGCCCGATGATGAATTCCTGCTGACGACCCTCGTCAAACTGGTCCTCGAAGCTGGGGAGATAGGGGAAAGCGCTCACGTCTGGACTTCCTTGGCGGCGAAGGTGATGAGATCGGCAATGAAGGCGAGCCACTCATCGTAAGAAAGCTGCACGTCCAGGGTTTGCGCAGTTCCGTCCCATAAGCCGCACGACGTCAGCTCAAAAGTTATGTTATCCCACCACGCGCCGCGAATGGACGTGCCCCAGTTCAACCGATCTGCGAAGAAGGGCATGTTGACCATCAGCAAGTACCACCGATGATTATCTTCATCGGAGATGTAGTCGAAAGTCGCGCCCGCGCTGATGGCCGTGCACACCTCAAGCGCCTTTGAAGCGAACAGTTCACTGTATTTGGGCGCATACGTGGTGAACTCGAAAATGTACTCCGAAACAAATTCCAGGCGGCTCATCTCGGGGTCGCCCGCGCACGCTCGCGCCATGTTGTAGCTGTGTTCCAGGTCGATCATGATTGCGGATATCCAGTAGATAGTAAATGGATTCTAGCTGGAAACTTTCGGTAGTGTCAATTCTCTCCGTTGCCCTTTTGGCCGAAGGCGTTCGATGCGACACCCGTGGTCCACTGGCCGCCAGGCAGATTCACGTCGAGTTGGTGCGCAACAACCGCGGCCACCCACTTCGTGCGGTTGATGAAATCGAAGTCCGTCACCTGCACGTCCAGTGGCGCGCCGGGGCGCAGGCGCGCGTTGAAGACGGTTGAGAACTGCAGGCCGCTGCTCGAATAGACCGGGTAGCCCTGCAGGCCGGCATCGGCCGCGATGCGGATGGCGTCCTCGTTGAAGGGCGCCTTCGCGCGGCGCACGATCAGGCGCTGCAGGTTGCAGAACCATGTCAGGTCATCGTAGTGGCGCAGCAGCGTCGAGACCTGCTCCAGCGGCGAGCCGGTGACGTGCACGTCCGTGAGTTGGTAGCGCGGCGCGGTCTCGCTGTAGTCGAGCGAAAAGCCCTGCGGCTGGATGATGTTGGTCAGCGCGTCCGGCAGCGCGACGGGCCCGGTGCCCGATGCGTACGGGCTCGCCGTCGTGTTCATGAGCACCATGGACGCATTGGCCTCGATGGTGAGCTTGACCTGCGGCATGCCCGAAGCGTCCACTGCCGACCAGGTGATGATGCCCTGAAACAGCGGCACGAAGTCCTTGCCGTCCCAGACGTCGATCGACAGCGAGTCGGTATTCTGCGGTGTGAGCGTCTCCATCCACAGCCGGGCGATCTGGTTCATGGATGCCAGCGGCACGCCGAAAATTTCCACCTTGGCATTGCCGTACTGCTTGCCGCCCTGGCGCAGCGAGATGCGCTGGCGGTGCTGCTCGAAGGTATAGCTGTGCTCGGTCTGCTTGCCGGCGTTGTCCGGCCGCGTGACCTTCACGGTGGTGCGTGCGCGCCGCTCTACGAAAGGGTTGTAGGCCATACGGGATTGTAGCGATCAGGGTCGCAGCACCATCACAAAGCGCGGGTCGCGCTTGCCCGACAGCGTGCGTTCGAGGTACGGCAGGCCGAACATCAGCCCCGACGCGGCGTAGGGCGTGGTGGCTAGTAGCTGACCGGCGCGGCCATTCCATAGCGCGAAGATGGCCTCGGGCGGCAGCGCGCGGCGCAGATCGGTCATCATGCCTTCCATCACCTTGTCGAGCATGCCGGTGTTCTCGCGGGCGATGGCGTCGTAGCTGCGCACGATGCGCGTGAAGGTCGCGACGTGCTCGGGTGACACCCAGACGCCGTGCGCACCCTCGAACCAGCCTTCGCGGCGCAGCTGCGCGGTCGCGCGCGAGCGCTGCGCGCAGGCCTTGTCCGACAGCGCGCCCGTGCCGCCCTGGCACACCTCGTTGAGCTGCTGCCAATCCGAGAGGGTGTCGGCGCGCGCCGAGCGCACGAGAGCCCAGCCGAGGATCAGTCCGAAGATGGCGCCAATGACCAGCCCCCGCCAGATGCTGCGCTTGCGCGACGTGGACCGGTACACCGCTGCTCGGCGTTCTGACGCGCGCAGTTCCACCCCGTAGGCGTGGCCCTGCCGGTAGGCGGGCGTGCCCAGCACGGCGCGTTGCTCGGACATGGCGCGGTAACCTGCCGCGAAGCCCTCATGAAAATCAGCGTCGTGCTGTTCGGTTGCCGCGTGAAGTTCGGGCGGGTTGTCGACGAGTCGGGCGGTCATGGTGTCCTTTGCAGTTTGATTCGATGGCTACGAATCTAACGCAAACCTAAACGCTATGTCAAGCGTTTATCGCACGGCCGAATTGTAATTCGTCGCACCGCCGACACGCTGGATGCCGCCGACCAGCTCTTGCGGCGAGTTTGCCTGCACAGTCACCGGGCCGTTGATGTTGATCTGCTGGCCAACCTGCGGCTGCTGGCCGTACTGCGCGGCGATGGCCGCGGCGGTCTGCCCGCGTCGCAGATCCTCGGCGACGTTGCCGTGTCGCTCGTACTTGGCCGACACGGCCGTGCCGAGCTGCGCCGCACTTCCGCCGCCGGCGAAGGCCGCCTGTCGCGAGCGGCGTTCCTCGGGGTCGCTGCTCGCGAAGAAGTCGAGCTGTTCGTCGATGGTGGCCTGGCTCGGCAGCTTGCCGTAGCGCGCCTGGAATGCGCGTGCGCGGCCGCCGCGCAGCTGGAACAGGCCGTGCGCACCGATGCCGCCGCCCTTGGGGTTGTAGGCCGCCGGGTTGTAGTTGGACTCGTGCTTGATGTTCGCTGCGACGGCTGCGGCCTGGTCGACCGTGAAGCCGCGCGCGATCAGGCCGCGCATCACCTCATCCTGCGACGCGTTGCCGCCACGTGGCGCTACGCGTGCGGCGCCCGTAGGCGGCGCTGCGGCCGCCGTCGCGCCGGCACCGCCGGTCGCACCGCCCTCGCCGGCCGCGAGCCGCGCCTTTGCCTCGGGCGTGAGCAGCACCCCGCCGCCCGGCGAGCCGGTGCGCGCCTCGCCCACGAGCATGCGCCAGCCCTTGGCTACGCCCTCGCCGAAGTCGGTCACGGCGCCCTTGATCTTGCCGGGCCCGCCGACAACTGCCCCGAGCTTCTCGTCGACCCAGGTGTAAATGACCTCGGCGGCTGCCGCGAGCTTCTTGAAACCGAGCAGCACCACGTCGAGCGTCTCTCCCAGGAACGAGACAGCGCTGCCCAGCGCGCGTAGCAGGCGCGCCAACTCGGGGGACTCGTCGTCCAGCACCTTTGTGAAGCCCGTGACGCCGCCGCCGGCTGCGATCACCTTGTCCACGAAGGCACTGACCTGCGCGGCGCCCGTGCTCAGCCACTGGCCAAATTGCTCGATCTGCGGCTGCAGCGCGGTAGCCAGGGCGTTCGCGATGTTGAGCGCGGAATTCTTGGCCGCCTCCAGCGCGTTGGTTACGCTGTCGAGGGCCTTGCGGCTCTCGCTGGCTGATTCGGCGAAGCTGCGCGCGAATTCCTCGCGCACGTCTTTTTCGCTGCGAATCATCAAAATCAAATCACCAGAGACCCCCGAGGCCGAAAGGCCCGCTTCGATCTGTCCTTGCTGTGCCTTGGACGAGCCCCGATAAACGCGTTGCGCATTCGCGAGAATTTCCGTGATATCCGCGTCAGGGGAGACGTTGATCCCCATGCGCGCGAACGCTTGCATGGTCGGCGCGGACCCGGTGAGGTGAAATTGGCGCTGCTCCTTCGCCAGTTCGGCAATAGCCGCGCGCCCTGCTTCCGCATCGGCACCCAAGCGGCGCGCAGCCGACCCCCACGCCTGGAGGGTACGGTTACTTTGGCCAGTGGACACGCCCGTGCGGCGCAGGGAGGTCTCGAAATTTGTAAGCGCTACTACGGCCTGCACCAACCCGGCAGCACCTCCACCTACGCCGAGGACCGAACCCACCGTGAGCGCTAGGGAACGCATCTGCCCGGCGAATTGCTTCACCGCGGCCGAGCTCTCCTTCATGCGCTTGTTGCGCGCCTCGTCGGTTTTCTTGAGCTTCTTCTCGGTGTTCGAGACCTGCTTTTCGACCTCTTTGTCGGCCTTCTTATACTGCGACGTGTCCAGCTTCAGCAGGACCAGCAGCTCGTCAACGATTTGTGCATTCGCCACGGCGTGCCCCTACTGCAGGATGAAGTTCTTAGCGTTGATCAGCGCCGTCTGCACGCTGTTCGCGGCGTCCGTGTAGACCTGTCCGATGCGGTCAATCGGGCTGCTTTTGGGCTCCTGCACGTTGGTCTTCGTGTCGTCACTGGACGGGATCTGCGCAATCTCCATGAAGCGCACCGTGAGGTAGAGCATGTTGCTGCCCCGGTCCTGGCGCGTCTCGAACGACATGCCCGTGATGGTGTAGTCGACGTACACGGACTGCGGCGAGATGAGCGTAAACAGGCGCGTCGGCGCCTGCAGTTCGGACTGCTGGATGGCGGCCAGCCAAGTGAAGCGGGCTACGTCCGAGCCGGTCTTCACGAGCGTCACGGTGACGCCGATCGGGCGGCGCACCTTGTTGTAGACCGCGAAGGCGCCCTTTTCGACCGGGTAGTCCGACACCTGGCTGTCGTAGACCGGCGTGAACTCGCCCCACGAGTCCGGGACGGTCAGCGGCTCGAAGGTCTCGCTGTCGACAATGGCGTAGATCGGTCGTGGTGGGTTCAGCTTCGGCAGCCGCGAGGCGATTGCCGAAAGGATGTTCAGCCCCGTGACCGTGGCCGGCATCTCACGCCTCGCTGATGAAGTTCAGTTTTACGAGGGCCAGCAGCACATCGCCGAGCGTGCGCATCTCGCGGATGTCGGTCTTCATGAGCGGCCGGAAGGCGCCCGGGTGCTGGGGATCGGGGGCCACGTGCACGTAGTCGAGCAGCTCCTGCAGCAGCCCGTGCACGACCTGCGGATCGGAGCCCTGTAGCGTCTTCATCACGAAGTCGATGGCCTCGCCGTCGTTCGCGTCATCGCCGTTGAGCTGGCGCCACGTGTCGAGCAGCTCCTGGAACGACGCGATGCGCAGCGCGGAGTTGAAGCGCAGCACGTACCCGGCTTTCGTCATCGGGTCGATCTCGGACATGCGAAAGCTTTTGCCCATGTCGCGGCCGGCCGATGCGTAGATGGTCGAGGTGAGCGCTTCGTCGAGTTGGGTCATGGTGCGGCTTTCTGCGATTCGTGCCATCGGCGGATAGCGCGAACGTTGTTGATTTCCTGAATGTTGAAGCAATCCTCGGTGCTCAGGACTGTCTCCAGCTCGCGGTAGGTTGCCCGGTCCGATTCTAGTACAGCGGCGAGCAGCGGCGAGCAGAACGTGACGCGTGCCTCCGTGCCGCTGTGCAGGATCTGGTCGCCCACCATGGCCACGGGGGTGTCGACCGACTCGCGTTCGAGAATGAACCCGGTGTGCAGGTACAACGCCTGCTGCTGGATTTTCTCGATGTTGCGCCAATCCTTGATCACGCCGCGCGCGTCGGCCAGGTCGAGCGCCGTGCCGTCCGACAACCGGGCGTTGACGAAGGCGCTCAGCAGGCGCAGGCCCGGTTCGCCCAGCGCGCGCACGGCGCCCAGGTGCTTGAAGGCCAAGGTGATGACGCCGCCGTCTTCAGGCTCGCTGACGGCGCGCAGCGCTGCGCGCGCAGCGCGATCGGCGACCAGCGCCGGCAGTTCGGTGAGCAGCAGCGAGACGCCCGTGTCGCAGCCCGTGAGGTTGAGGGTGTACGTTTTCAGCATGGACGAAATAAAGGGCGCACCGACGTGGTATCGGTGCGCCCTAATCCCCACCAAGAGACAAGCATCGCAAAGAAAGCCCGGCCAGTGTAGCGCATCACTGCCCGTCAGGATCGGAAATCGCACCGCGACGCTTGTGCGGTTCTGGCGTAGGCCACGAAGACGTGCGCGCCACATTGGCGGATAGTGGCGTGATGAGCAAGCTGTAGCCGGTGCCGTGAAGTTGGTGCAATCGGCGCAGATGCGCGGCGTAGCGCCGCAGCACGATGCCCGTGTCGCGTTGCTGCGCTTGGTCCAACGTCAAGTCATCAAGCGGCGACCGTTGCCACTGCCCGGTCGGGTCGGCGAGGTTGGCTAGGTGTTCGATGTACTCGGGCGTCATGCTGCGCCTCGCGCCGTGCGCCGGCGGCGCAGGTCGACAGCCACGTCGGTACCGCGCCGCGCGACGTCGACCGTGGACGGCTTGACGCGGTACTTTCGCGCGGTTGCCTTGCGGCCCAGCATCGGCAGGTCGGCCAACAGCTGGGCACGCTCGGCAGGCGACAGGCCGAACAGGCCTCTCATGCCGGCCGGCTGCGGCGCGGCTTGCACCTGCAGGCGAATCCAGGCGGGGCCGCCGAGCGCGTGCAGCTTTGCGCGCTCGTCGTCGGTGAGGTCCACGTACAGGTGGGTCATGGTGTGCCTTTCAGTTGCTGCACGGTGCGTACAGCGCCCGTGCGAGTTCAAACGCATTCCCGGCCGCAGCGGGACGAGCGCGGGCCGGTAGCTCGGCCTGCACCTTGCGATAGACGGCCAGATGGTGGCGGTTGCCGCGCTGCACCGTCTCCAGATCGCCGCGGCGGGCGCTGCGGGACACGAGCTGCTTCGCGCCGGCACGCGTCAGGTTGCCGGCGCGGATCAGGTCGGCCAGGCCCCAGGTCTGCGGATAGTCGGGCATCGCGGCCAGGAGCTGGCGGTAATCGGTGGCGGGCAGTCGCGGGCTCATGGCGCGCGTCCTTCCGCTTTGGCGATGGCGGCGCGGGCCGCGTTGATCTGCATCGGCTCTGTGCGCGCTGCGCTTGATGGCTTCAATGCGTCGAAGGCGTTCACGATCGATCGGCAAGCTTCCAGCAACTCAGGTGCAGCGGCGATAAGGCGGCAATCGGGCGCGATGTCGGGGAGGTCAGGCCACCGCTTCGAGCTCGCCACCACAAGGGCCACCACTCGTGAACCCGCCTTGATCGGCGCATGCGTGGAAGTGAGTGCGCCCTCGCAATCCGTACTCCATTCGTCGGCCTGAACATGCTTGCCGTCCTTGTTGAAGGCTTTCCACGGCCCCGGCGTGTGTTGCGCGACGCTCACGATGCGTCCTCCACCAGGTAGTGCGTGCAGCTGTCGGCTTGCGAGCAGGCCTCGCGCAGGTCGGGGCGCACCTCGGCGATGGTGTGCGGGTTGCGCCACGCGCCGTGGCCGGAATGCCAGCGCTCGAACTGGGCGTCCGTGGCGCCGGAAAGCAGGATGGCGCCGGTCTGTGCGTCGATGACGACATGCGCAGCCCATTGCGGATGGAGCTTGGCGAGCAGGGTTCCCATTTGCGTTCTCCGGTTGTTGAATCGTTGGTGCGATTCTAAGCGGGATGTTTCGCAAATGTCAATAACCTAGCTGCCCGGAGGGTCTCCGTAGATCAGCACGAAGCGCGTGCCGAAACCGTCGAACGTCGGGTCGTCCGCGCCCTGCAGGTCGGCGAAACCCAGGAACTGCGGCAGGCCGCGGTAGCGGTCGGGATTGATGTCCGTGCGGTCCAGGCACAGCCGGCCGCTCGACACGGGCACGCCGTTGTAGAGCACGTCGGCGAACAGGCCGTAGTTGGTCGTCGTGAGGTTGATGCGCGCGAGCTGGCCGTCCAGGATGCACGACAGTTCCTGATTCGCGACGCTCTGCACGGGCACGAGGGTGTAGGCCATGGCTACGTGAGCTGCACCGCGCCCGTGGCGCCGTTGAAGTCGGCAACGGTCAGGTTGCCCGACAGCACGCGGCGGTCGCGGCCGGTGAACCCGAAGTCCACCAGCGCCGTGCGGCACTCGGGCACCTTCAGCGCCTCGGCGTTGTAGGCGCTTTGCAGCAGGGCCATGTTGGGCGCCTCGCCCATGATCGTGTCGTAGCGGATGCCCTGCGTCGTGTCGTAGTAGACCTCGCCGCGCCAGGACAGGCACCGGGTGGCCACGTCTTGTGCCAGGCGCATGCCCGGGCCGGTCTCGTCGCTCTTGGGCGTCGAAGAACCGACCGTCGCCCAAGAGCCGCGCGCGTCGACGGTCAAGTCCCAGTCCTGATGGTCGAGTAGCAGCGTGTCCATGCGGCGCAGTGTAGCGCACGGCCTTATTTCGATCTACCGCACATTTCTGGCACGTTTCTTGCTACATGACAGAATGACACTATGACACTACTTTTGAACTTATATCTAGAAATAAAGAATACCTTTTAATAAGGATTAAGGTAGTGTTTCGTAGTTGGTAGAGCTTCCTAGAAATGACACGTCAGGAGCGTCATTCTGTCATAGACGGTAAGCCGAAAGTACTCATTGCCGGAAATTGAGCCAAATGGACGGTGGGCGGTACACTTGCACGCGTGACCGACTACCGCATCGCCCCCGTCAAGGCGTCACTCATCGCCGACCTCGTCGAGTTGATCAACATCAACTTGGCCGAGCTGCTGCGCTCGACGGTTCAGACGTGCACCGAGTGCGGCGGCCACGGAGAAGTCGGAGGCAAAGCGGCCTACGCCGGCGGGCACGGCGGACCGTTCGACGGTTCGCGCCATGTGACAGGCACCGGCGAGACCTGCGGCACGTGCGGCGGTGTAGGCGCCGTCGAGCGCTATGTCGTCGACATGGAGCAGCTCAAGACCTACCGCTATGGCCGGTTGGTCGAGGGCTTCGAGGTCAAGCAGGGCCAGCTCGTGCCGAAGATGCGTTCCAAGGACAAGGCATTCGCGATGCTCACGAAGTTGCTCGGTTTCGACAAGGCCGTGATCGAGATCGCACAGGGCGCGACCTTCGCACAGGCGCTGTCGGAAGAGCAGCGTGCCGCCTACGTCGAGCAGCTCAAGGAACTGGCCACCATGGGGGCGCTCGATGGCCGCTGAGGCCGTCCTGGACCGCCCAGAGGCCGCAGAGGGGCTGCCAGCGGTCGATCCGGTGCAGGTGCTGGTGGAGCTGGCCCGGACCAACTACGCAGCCTTTGTGAGCGCTGTGCACCGGCCGCGTTTCAAGCATTCGACGTTCTCATTGCGGGTGTGTCGCGCCGTGGATCAATTCGTTGAGGACGTGCTGGCAGGCAAGCGTCCTGTGCTGATGCTGACGACGGGCCCACAACACGGCAAAACTTCACTCATCTCGCGCTGCCTGCCCGGCTACCTATTCGGCCGCCTGACGGGCGATCTACCCGCCGTGCGCATCGCCTGCGCGTCCTATGCCATGTCACTAGCGCGGCGCAACACTCGCGACGCCAAGACCATCATGCTGGAGCCGATCTATCGCGAGATTTTCCCAGCGGTAGCGCTACAAGGTTTCCGCGGGCTGGACAATGCAGATGGTTTCGATGTACCGCACGGCGGTCAACTCAAGGGCGTGGGCGTGGGCGGCGGCCTCACCGGCAATTCGGTCGACATCGCGGTGGTTGACGACCCGACCAAGGACGCGCAGGAGGCGCTGTCGCCCGTTGTGCAGGAGTCGCGCATTGCATGGTACGACTCTGTGCTGACGACGCGCCTACAAGCCCGCTCGGGTACGGTCATTATCGGCACACCATGGTCGGCTAATGACCTGCTCGCCCACGTGCGCAAAACGATGGGCGACGATCCCCGATTCACGCTACTGTCGTTTCCCGTCCTGAACTACCCTGACGAGATTGGATACGACCCTGATCTGCCGGAAGGCGCCCTCGTGCCGCACTTGCACGACGAGGCGAAGCTGCGCGAAGTCAAGCGCCACATCAGCGCGGCGTTTTGGGCCTCGATGTACCAGCAGACGCCGCTCGCAGATTTCGGCGCGATTTTCAAACGGGACTTCGTGCGCTATTACCGTCGCGCGGACCTGCCGAAGCAATTCGTGCAGACCTGCATAAGTGTCGATGCCACGTTCAAAGATGGCGACGCGAGTGACTTCGTGGCCGCCGGGGTGTGGGGCAAGACGGCGGCAAACGACGTCTACCTCATAGATGGCCGGCGCGAGCGCCTGGCGTTCATGGCGACAGCGCAGGCCATCGCCGACCTGAAGCGTAAGCACCCGAACGTGCTGCGCATTTTCATCGAGGACGCGGCGAATGGTGCAGCGCTCGTGGACATGTTGTCTCGCCACTTTCCAGGACTGGTCGGAGTGCCGCCGCTCGGGTCGAAAGAGGCCCGAGCGCACGCCGTCTCGTGGGTGTGGGAGGGCGGCCAGGTCTACCTACCGCATCCCGACGAAGCTCCTTGGATTGTTCCGTGGGTGGCCGAGATCACGTCGTTCCCCGACGTAAAGCACGACGACACTGTGGACTGCATGACTATCGCTCTGCAGCAACTGATGCTGCGCACGCCAATTGCCGCAATGATCACGGATCAGGTCTTGAGAATGGCTACGCGCGGATAATGTTGATACAATGCGCAGGATGACTTCAAACTGCGGTATCTACGCCATCACGAGCCCATCCGGTAGGCGCTACATCGGAAGTTCGCTGCGCATCCGGGATAGGTGGGCAACACATCGCACCGCACTGCGGCAGGGTACGCATCACAGCCCTGCGCTACAAGCTGCGTTCATCAAGTACGGCGAGGACGCACTGCGCTTCGAGATCATCGAGACGTGCGCGCCGGCCGATCTTATTGTGCGGGAGCAGGCGCATATCGATGCGTGCGATTTTCGCGATCTCTACAACGTGGCGCCAAAGGCTTACAGTTGCCTTGGCGTCGTGCGCAGCGAAGAGACTAGAGCCCGCGTTGCCGCGGCCAAACGCAATCAGACGCCGGCAACGCTCGCGAAAATTTCCGCGGCGCTGAAAGGTCGGAAACTATCGCCTCAGCAGGTCGAGGCTTTGCGCCGCGTCCACACAGGCCGCAAAGCCTCGGACAGCACTCGCGCAAAGATGTCTGCGCTACGCAAAGGCCGCAAGCAATCAGACGCGCACGTTGCCGCGCGCGCCAACGCCCTGCGGGGGCGGACTCACGACGCAGCTCGAATCGCAAACATGGTCGCGGGCCGCGCGGGCCGACCGACGCGCAACAGCAAGACTGGCTTCGCCGGCGTGTACGAGAGTCCAAATGGACGCTTTCGCGCGCGCATCCGCCGCTCGGGCGTCAATCATGGACTCGGCACATTCGCCACGGCCGAAGAGGCGCATGCGGCCATAATCCGGTTTGAACAGGAGAATCCTTGATGTCCCGACGCCGCCTGCCCCCTTCCCGCCAGTCCACCGTCGCCAAGGCTGCGACCGCTGCGGTACGTGCACCCGAGGCGCTGCCGGCCGAGACCGCCGACGAGAAGGCGCGCCGCGAGCACGCCGTCGCGCTCGCGTCGGCAGTGACGGCCGCGCCGGGCGCCGAGCCTTCGCCGAGCCTAAAGCTCGCGCAGACGCATGCCGTCGCGGACGGCAACTACACCACGAAGGAGCGCCGCGCGGCCGACCTGGCCATGGATTGGGGCGGCCAGGCCCGCAACGCGTTGTCCTTCGTCGAGAACGCGGGCTGGCCCGGCTTCCCGACCCTCTCACTCCTGAGCCAACTGGCCGAGTACCGCTCGATGCACGAGACGCTCGCCGACGAGTGCGTG
>Ga0247820_10000066_pt1 | contig 47551 bp, 41 predicted proteins | sample 13C_Glucose_Day1_2_FD_192480 | JGI IMG/M metagenome (GOLD analysis project Ga0247820, IMG submission 192480) | Soil microbial communities from agricultural site in Penn Yan, New York, United States - 13C_Glucose_Day14 | ecosystem: Environmental > Terrestrial > Soil > Agricultural land | place...
AGCCGGCGCCCGGTCAGCTCACCGGCGGAGCCGTCGGCGGCCCCGGGCACCGCGGCCCAGAAGACGAGGGTGGCGATCCCGAGCAGCGCCCAGAGGACGCGCCCCAGGCGCCGGTCGTATCCGTCGCCGGGCGACGGCTGCACGAGGCCCACGGGATCCGGACGCGACCTGCCGGCGGCCCAGGAGGGCTGCCCCGCCCGCGCCACAGCCCCCCGGGCGACCCGAGGCGCCTCCCCGTGCGCCGGACGGCGGGGCCGGCCCGTGCCGTACCCGGCGGTGGCGTTCAGCCGGGCCCAGCGGGTGCCGTACTCGGGGGCGGTGGAGGGAGGCTCCACGGACCCGCCGGTCCTGTCGCGCAGCGCCGCGCGCAGCCCGACCACCGAGACGGCCGCGACCAGCGTCATGCCGGCCAGCACCGCCCAGCCGGCCCCCGCGATCCCCGCCGGGGTGAACAGCGCGGCCGCGCCGCCCAGCACCAGCACGCACATCGCGCCCTGCAGCGCGGCCAGCACTCCGGTGCGCCCCTGTACCCGCAGCACCCCGATGTACAGCTCCACGACCACCCGGGGCAGCGCCCCGAGGGCGAGCAGCCGCAGCACGGTCGAGCCGTGCTCGGCGTAGTCCGCGTCGAACGGCGTGAGGATCTGGGGCGCGAAGACGACCAGCACGGCGACCGCCGGCACCAGCAGCAGCGCCATCCTGCGCAGCGCCCCCCGCACCCCGTCGGCGAGCCGGCGCGGGTCGTGCGAGGCGTGGGCGGTGAGCGACGAGGCCATGTTGATGGCCATGAACTCCATCGTGCCGCCGACGGTGTACGCCACGTAGAAGTAGCCGTTCTCCGCGGCGCTGAAGCGGACCGCGACCATCACGGGCAGCAGGTTGATCATGGCGAGGCTGAACAGCGCGCCGAGCGAGTCACCGGCCAGGAAGCGTCCCATGGACCGCAGGGCGGGCGGCTGCACGTCGTGGTCGGCGGCGGCCTGCCGGGGGATGAGCCGGCGGAAGATCAGCCAGCCGAGCGGCAGCGTGGAGAAGGCGATGGCCACGGCCCAGGAGACGAAGATGCCCAGCACGGGCAGCGCGCTCGCGAGGACGGCCAGCAGGACCAGCTTGCCCAGGGAGAACACCGCGTTGCCCGCCGGCACCCACTCGGCCTTGCGCAGCCCGGTGAGCACGCCGTCCTGGAGGGTGAGCAGCGCCCAGGCCACGCACGCGGCGACGAACAGCGCCCCGGCCAGGGGGGCGCCGAGGGGCGCGTAGGAGGCGCCCCACTGGTCGAGCGTGAGCAGGAAGACGCCCGCGGCCAGGGCGACGACCACCGAACTCGTCCCGTACACGCCCCACACCAGGCGTCCGGTCTCGCGGCCCGCGCGGGGCACGAAGCGGACCACGGCGCCGATCATCGTGGTCGCGGTGATGCCGGCGAGCAGCCGCATCGCGGCGATCGCGGCGGACCCCTGGCCGACGGCGTCCTCGGAGTAGTAGCGGGCGGCGACGAGCCAGAACCCCAGGCCCAGGACGGCGGACACGCCCGTGCTGAGCATCAGGAAGTAGGCGTTCTTGAACAGGGAGTCGGAGCCGGGCGGGCCGCTGCCCGCGGGCCGGGACCCGTCGCCGGCCCGCACCGCGGCGGGCTCGTGCACCTGGGTGTCAGTCACGGGCCGGCCCCAGCCCTTCGGTCCGTGCCGCCCCCGGCCGTGTCAGCTCCTGCGGCGGTTCGGCCGGCCGCACGCCGGACCGCTCCAGCACGCCGATGGCCTCCCGCGCCCGCAGCGGGTCCACCGGCAGCGCGTGCGCCGCGAACCAGCGGGCCCTCCCGGGGGCGGGCGACGGGTCCGTGAACTCCTCGCCCGCGTAGTCGTCGAGGGGCGGGTCGTAGAGGTAGCCGACGACGATGCCGCGCCGGGCCAGTGCGGCGATCGCCGCGTCCCGGTCCGCCACCAGCAGCGGCACCCGGAACAGCGGCTGCACACCGCTGCCCTCGCGCGGCCGGGCCCACGGTGTCGCCAGCAGCAGTGCGGTGCCGTCCCGGTGGGCCCGGAGGACCTCGTCCAGCCGTCCGACGGCGCGCCGGATCCGCCGGAGCCGCAGCGGTCCGGACCGCCGGCGGTAGCCGTGCATGTCGACGCGGACCCAGGAGTCGTGCGCGGCCAGGTCCGGGGCGGCGGCCGTGGCCAGGGCCAGCGCCTCCGGGCGCAGCGGCATCCTGATCCCGTCGCGCTCCGCCAGCCCCAGCAGCCCCAGCGTGGCCCACGCGGCCCGCCGCAGTCCCAGCCCCCGCACCGCGGCCTCGGCGTACGGCCGCAGGGCGTAGGCGAGTTCGGACGCCGTACGGCGTGGCGTGAGCAGTTCCTCGCATGCGGTCCGCACCGCCTCGGCCGCTCGCGGGTCCGCGACCGCGAGGATGCCGCCGGCCCCCGCGCCGACGTGTTTGGAAAGGCTGAAGACGGAGGCCTCGCCCCAGGCGCCGACGGGCCGGCCGCCGACCTCGCTGCCGATCGCGTGCGCCCCGTCCTCCAGCAGCGCGATGCCCGACGCGTCGCAGCGCGCCCGCAGTTCCGGCGCCGGGTCCGGGTTGCCGTAGAGGTTCGTGGTCAGCACCGCGGAGAGCGAGCCCCATGTCTCCTCGGGCACGGCGCCGGCGTCGATGGACCCGTCGAACGGGTTCAACGGCGCCTGCACCGGCCGCAGTCCCGCGGCGAGCACCACGAAGAAGATCACGTCGTCGTTGACCGGCGACATCAGCACCCGGCCGCCCGGCGGGCACCAGTGGCGCAGCGCCACGTACAACCCCAGCCTGCACGACGGCACATACACGCATTCCCGGCCGAGCCGGCCACGCATGGTCTCCTCCAGCCCTTCCGGCTGTGGACCCGAGCGCGGCCGGCGCGGGCCGGCCTCCCCTGTGGCCATCCGCCCCCCTGTGTGCCTGCGGAACGCCCCCTCCCCGAGACCTTCCGGCACCCGCCCAGAGTCGCCCCGTTCGCACCGCTCCGTCAAGATTGCGTCCCGTCCTGTGGATAACTTCCGGTACGCGACGGGAAGCGGCATAAGGCGCCCCGGGACGGCTCTGCACAACACGGCCGCATCACCCGTAACGTGTGGCACGGCCACGGACACGTGGAGCACCTGCGCACACGAAAGCGAGGCAGCACCCGATGCCCCCCTTCGATGTCCCCGAGGGCGATCCCTTCGGCCCGCACAACCTGCCGTACGGCGTGTTCTCGCCCCCCGGTTCGTCGGAGCGGACCGTGGGCGTCCGGCTCGGCGACCACGTCCTGGACGCCGGCGCCGCGGCGCACGCCCTGGGCTCTCCCTACGCCTCCCTGCTCGCCCGCCCGACCCTCAACCCGCTGCTGGCGGCGGGCCGTACGGCCTGGTCGGACGTGCGGCGGGCGCTCACGGCGTGGGTGACGGTCCCGGCCCACCGGGAGACCGTGGAACCGCTGTTCCACCCGCTGTCCGAGGTGACCCTGCACCTCCCGTTCGAGGTCGCGGACTACGTCGACTTCTACGCCTCGGAGAACCACGCCCGGAACGTCGGCCGGATCTTCCGCCCCGACGCCGCCGACTCCCTGACCCCCAACTGGAAGCACCTGCCGATCGGTTACCACGGCCGTTCCGGCACGGTCGTGGTGTCCGGCGCCGACGTCGTACGCCCCTCGGGCCAGCGCAAGGCGCCCGCGGACGCCGCCCCGGTCTTCGGGCCGTCCGTGCGGCTGGACATCGAGGCCGAGGTCGGCTTCGTGGTCGGCGTGCCGTCCGAGCGGGGCCGCCCGGTGCCGCTCGGCGACTTCCGCGACCACGTCTTCGGCCTCTGCCTCCTCAACGACTGGTCCGCGCGCGACGTCCAGGCCTGGGAGTACGTGCCCCTCGGCCCGTTCCTCGGCAAGTCCTTCGCCACCTCGGTGTCGGCGTGGATCACCCCGCTGGACGCCCTGGACGAGGCCCGCGTCGCGCCGCCGGAGCGCACCCACGAGCTGCTGCCGTACCTGGACGACGCGGGCGAGGAGCCCGGCGGCTACGACCTGCGGATCACCGTCACGATCAACGGTCACACCGTCTCCGAGCCGCCCTTCTCCACCATGTACTGGACGGCCGCGCAGCAGCTCGCCCACATGACCGTCAACGGCGCCTCGCTGCGCACCGGCGACCTGTACGGCTCCGGCACGGTGAGCGGGCCCGCCGAGCGGGAACGCGGCTCACTGCTCGAACTGACCTGGAACGGCCGTGACCCCCTCGAACTCCCGGACGGGAAGCGGACGTTCCTCGAGGACGGCGACGTGGTGACGCTGTCGGCCTGGGCGCCGGGCCCGGACGGTGTGCGCGTGGGCCTCGGCGAGGTCACGGGACGGGTGGTCCCCGCCGTGTGACCCTTCCGGCCCTGCCGGTCCGCCACGACCCCTCACCCCGCACCGCCCTTCGCCGTCATACTTGGCGGGGGGCGGTGCGCGCGTTCGCACCCCGCTCCCCGCGCACTTCCGCACGCCCCAGCACGATCCGAAGCCTCCCTCGTCCGAGAAGATCCGGAGCCCGTGGCATGACCGTCTGCCTGCTCCTGCTGAGCGTCGTCGCCGTGACCGCCGCCGTGCCCGTCCCCCGGGCGCTGACCCGGGCGAAGTGGCCGGAACGGGAACCGGTGGTCGCCCTGTGGGTGTGGCAGTGCCTGGTGGCCACCGTCCTGCTGTGCTGCGTCACGGCCCTCGCGCTGGGCGCCGCCGCCGTCTTCGGCACCGTCCGCGCCCAGCTCTTCGCCCCGGCGCCGCCCGCGGTGACCGCCGCGTACGACCTGTCCGCCGCCTCGCCCTGGACGGCCGCCCTGACCCTGCTGCTGGCCTGCGGGGCGGCCTGGACGACGGCCATGCTGGGGCGCGAGCTGGTCGAGGCCCGCCGCCGGCGCGGCCGGGCCCGGGAGCATCTGCGGGAGCGCGCCCCCGACCTGCCCGCGGGGCTTCCCGCGGCCCGCGGTCCCCTGCTGGTGCTGGAGGAGGAGTACCCCGACGCCTGGTGGATGCCGGGCAGCCCGCCCCAGCTGATCGTGACCACCGGCGCCCTGCGGCGCCTGACCGACCACCAGCTCGACGCCGTCCTCACCCACGAGCGCGGCCACGCCCGCGCCCGCCACGACTGGCTCCTCCACCTCTCCACGGCCCTGGCCACCGGCTTTCCCCGGGTGCCGCTGTTCGCGCACTTCTGCGACCAGACACATCGCCTGGTGGAGCTGTCCGCCGACGACACGGCCTCCCGCCGCTGCGGCCATCTGACCACGGCGCTGGCGCTGATCGAGCTCAACCAGCACCGCGGTGTGCTGTCCTGCGCCTCCAGCCGCCGTCTGCTCGGCGAGCGCGTCGACCGCCTCCTGCAGCCCCCGCCCCGCCTCGCCCGCCGGGACCGCGCCCTGACGACGGCGGCGGCGGCCCTGGTCCCCCTGCTGCCCCTGCTGATCACCTTCGCACCGGGCCTGCTGACCGCCCTGTCCTAGGCGGCCGCGCCGGGCCGTCTAGGACCAGTCGGGCTCCGGCTCCTCCTCGGGCCAGTCGTCCGGGTGGCCGGGGTCCTCGGACGGGGCGCCGGGGTCCCCGGACACGGCGCCGGCGTCGCCCGGCGCCGTCAGCCCGGCCAGTACGGCCACCACGCCCTCCCCGTACGTCGCCAGCTTCTTCTCGCCCACCCCGCTGATCCCGCCCAGCTCGGCGACCGAGGCGGGCCACACCGTGGCGATCTCCCGCAGCGTGGCGTCGTGGAAGATCACATACGCGGGGACGCCCTGCTCGCGGGCCTGCTCGGCACGCCAGGCGCGCAGCGCCTCGAAGGCGGGCTGGAGCTCTTCCGGCAGCTCGGCCGCGGCGGCCTTGCCCTTGCGCTCGCCCCGGCCGCCCGCGCCCTTGGCCGTCGCCGGCTTCTTCGGCTCCTTGCGCAGCGGCACCTCCCGCTCCCGCCGCAGCACCGCCCCGCTGGCCTCGGTCAGCACCAGCGTGCCGTACTCCCCCTCCACGGCGAGCAGCCCCTGCGCCAGCAACTGGCGGACGACGCCCCGCCATTCGGCCTCGCTCAGCTCCTCGCCGATGCCGAACACGGACAGCTGGTCGTGGTCGAACTGGATGACCTTGGCCGTGCGCCGGCCCAGCAGGATGTCGACGATCTGCACGGCGCCGAACTTCTGCCCGCGTTCCCGCTGCAGCCGCACCACCGTGGACAGCACCTTCTGCGCCGCGACCGTCCCGTCCCAGGTCTCCGGCGGGGTGAGGCAGGTGTCGCAGTTGCCGCAGCCCGCCGCGTCCGGGTCCTGGCCGAAGTAGGCGAGGAGCTGGCCGCGCCGGCAGCGCACGGTCTCGCACAGGCCGAGCATCGCGTCCAGGTGCTGGTTGGCCCTCCTCCGGAACGCCTCGTCGCCCTCACCGGACTGGATCAGCTTGCGCTGCTGGATGACGTCGTTGAGCCCGTACGCCATCCAGGCCGTGGACGGCTGCCCGTCGCGCCCCGCGCGGCCCGTCTCCTGGTAGTAGCCCTCGACCGACTTGGGCAGGTCGAGGTGGGCGACGAACCGGACGTCCGGCTTGTCGATGCCCATGCCGAAGGCGATGGTCGCCACCACGACCAGGCCCTCCTCGCGCAGGAACCGCGCCTGGTGCGCGGCGCGCGTGCCCGCGTCGAGGCCCGCGTGGTACGGCACCGCCTCGACGCCGTTGCGGGAGAGGAACTCGGCGGTCTTCTCGACCGAGTTGCGGGACAGGCAGTAGACGATGCCCGCGTCCCCCGCGTGCTCCCCGCGCAGGAAGCCCAGCAGCTGCTTCCTGGGGTCCGCCTTGGGCACGATCCGGTACTGGATGTTGGGCCGGTCGAAGCTCGCCACGAAGTGCCGGGCGTCCGGCATGCCCAGCCGCTCGGTGATCTCCCGGTGGGTGGCGTGGGTGGCCGTCGCCGTGAGCGCGATGCGGGGGACGTCCGGCCAGCGCTCGCCGAGCACCGACAGGGTGAGGTAGTCCGGCCGGAAGTCGTGCCCCCACTGGGACACGCAGTGCGCCTCGTCGATCGCGAAGACGGAGATCTTGCCGCGCGACAGCAGCTCCCGGGCGGAGTCCAGCCGCAGCCGCTCCGGTGCGAGATACAGCAGGTCCAGCTCGCCGGCGAGGAACTCCGCCTCGACGACCCGCCGCTCCTCGAAGTCCTGCGTGGAGTTCATGAACCCGGCCCGCACGCCCAGCGCCCGCAGCGCGTCCACCTGGTCCTGCATCAACGCGATGAGCGGGGAGACCACGACCCCCGTACCGGGCCTGACCAGGGCCGGAATCTGGTAGCAGAGCGACTTCCCGCCACCGGTCGGCATGAGCACCACCGCGTCACCGCCCGCGACCACGTGCTCGATGACCGCTTCCTGCTCACCGCGGAAGGCCTCGTACCCGAACACCCGGTGCAGCGCGGTCAGCGCCTCGCTCTCCATCACTGCCATCCCGCCACTACCGCCCGTCACCGTGCCCCCGTGAGCCGTCCCTCGACCACCGCCTCCACGATAGGGGTCCGCACCGACAGCCCCGGAGTTGTCCACAGGCACACCCGTACGACGGCGGCGGCCCGGCGCCCCGAGGGGTGCCGGGCCGCCGCGGGCCGGTGGGCGTCGTGTCAGCGCACGAACACTCCCGCGTCGCCCGCCAGCTCCAGGAAGTACTGCGGCGCCACACCGAGCACCACCGTGACCGCCACGCCGACCCCGATCGCCGTCATCGTCAGCGGTGACGGCACCGCGACGGTCGGGCCCTCGGGGCGCGGCTCGCTGAAGAACATCAGGACGATGACGCGGATGTAGAAGAACGCCGCGATCGCCGAGGAGATCACGCCGACCACGACCAGCGGGGCCGCCCCGCCCTCCGCCGCCGCCTTGAACACGGCGAACTTCCCGGCGAAGCCGGAGGTCAGCGGAATGCCGGCGAAGGCCAGCAGGAACACCGCGAAGACCGCCGCCACCAGCGGGGACCGGCGGCCGAGCCCCGCCCACTTGGAGAGGTGGGTCGCCTCACCGCCGGCGTCCCGCACCAGGGTGACCACCGCGAACGCGCCGATCGTCACGAACGAGTACGCCGCCAGGTAGAACAGCACGGACGAGACGCCCGACGGCGTGGCCGCGATGACACCCGCGAGGATGAAGCCCGCGTGCGCGATCGACGAGTACGCCAGCAGCCGCTTGATGTCGGTCTGCGTGATCGCCACGATCGCGCCGGCCAGCATGGTGACGATGGCGACGCCCCACATGACCGGCCGCCAGTCCCAGCGCAGGCCCGGCAGCACGACGTAGAGGATGCGCAGCAGCGCGCCGAACGCGGCCACCTTGGTCGCCGCCGCCATGAAGCCGGTCACCGGCGTCGGGGCGCCCTGGTACACGTCGGGCGTCCACATGTGGAAGGGGACCGCGCCGACCTTGAACAGCAGGCCCATGACCAGCAGCGCGGCGCCGACCAGCAGCAGCGCGTCGTTGCCCATGGTGTTCGCGAGCGCCGGGTTCACGTCCTGCACCGTGCCGTCGACGACCTGCGCGATCGTGGCGTACGACATCGAGCCGGAGTAGCCGTACAGCAGCGCGATGCCGAACAGGGTGAACGCGGAGGCGAAGGCGCCGAGCAGGAAGTACTTCACCGCCGCCTCCTGCGACAGCAGCCGCTTGCGGCGGGCCAGCGCGCAGAGCAGGTACAGCGGGAGCGAGAGCACCTCGAGCGCCACGAACAGCGTCAGCAGGTCGTTGGCCGCCGGGAAGACCAGCATGCCGGCGACCGCGAAGAGCAGCAGCGGGAACACCTCGGTGGTGGTGAACCCGGCCTTGACCGCCTGCTTCTCGCTGTCGCTGCCGGGCACCGCCGCGGCCTGGGCGGCGAAGGAGTCCACCCGGTTGCCGTGCGCCTCCGGGTCGAGGCGGCGCTCGGCGAAGGTGAACAGGCCGACCAGGGCGGTCAGCAGGATCGTGCCCTGCAGGAACAGGGCCGGTCCGTCGACGGCGATGGCGCCCATCGCCGCGATGCCCGCCTTGGTCGTGGCGTAGCCCTTCGCGGCGAGCGCCACCACCGCGGCGAACGCGGCGGCGAGCGCGACCACGGAGACGAACATCTGTGCGTAGTAGCGGGACTTCCGCGGGACGAACGCCTCGACCAGCATCCCGACGATCGCCGCGCCGACGATGATCAGGGTGGGGGCCAGCTGTCCGTACTCGATCTTCGGCGCGTCGATCTTCGAGATCGGGTCGGCCGCCGTTGTCCACAGGCTGTGGACGGCTGTTGCGCTCACTTGGCCGCCTCCACCTCGGGCCGGGGGTCCTTCTGCTGTACGTCGGACATGGTGTGCTTCACCGCCGGGTTCACGACGTCCGTGAGGGGCTTCGGGTAGACGCCCAGGAAGACCAGCAGCACCACCAGCGGCGCCACCACCGCGATCTCCCGCACCCGCAGGTCGGGCATCGCGGAGACCTCGGGCTTCACCGGGCCGGTCATCGTCCGCTGGTAGAGGACGAGGGTGTAGAGCGCGGCGAGCACGATGCCGAAGGTGGCGATGATCCCGATCACCGGATAGCGGGTGAACGTGCCGACCAGGACCAGGAACTCACTGACGAAGGGCGCGAGCCCCGGCAGCGAGAGGGTGGCGAGGCCGCCGATCAGGAACGTGCCGGCGAGCACCGGGGCGACCTTCTGGACACCGCCGTAGTCGGCGATGAGCCGGGAGCCGCGCCGGGAGATCAGGAATCCGGCGATCAGCATCAGCACGGCGGTCGAGAGGCCGTGGTTGACCATGTAGAGCGTGGCGCCGGACTGCCCCTGGCTGGTCATCGCGAAGATGCCCATGATGATGAAGCCGAAGTGCGAGATCGACGCGTACGCGATCAGCCGCTTGATGTCGCGCTGGCCGACCGCGAGCAGCGCGCCGTAGATGATGCTGATGACCGCCAGCACGAGGACGGCGGGCGTCGCCCACTTGCTGGCCTCCGGGAACAGCTGGAGGCAGAAGCGGAGCATCGCGAAGGTGCCCACCTTGTCGACGACGGCCGTGATCAGCACCGCCACCGGGGCGGTGGACTCCTGCATGGCGTTGGGCAGCCAGGTGTGCAGCGGCCACAGCGGCGCCTTCACCGCGAAGGCGAAGAAGAAGCCCAGGAACAGCCAGCGCTCGGTGTTCGTCGCCATCTCCAGCGAGCCGCCTGCCCGCGCCTCGGCGATCTCGGACAGTGAGAAGGTCCCGGCGACCACGTACAGCCCGATCACCGCGGCCAGCATGATCAGACCGCCGGCCAGGTTGTAGAGCAGGAACTTCACCGCCGCGTACGACCGCTGGGTCGCCGCCGTCGCCTCGCCGTGCGCGTGGGCACGGTCCCCGAAGCCTCCGATGAGGAAGTACATCGGGATGAGCATGGCCTCGAAGAAGATGTAGAAGAGGAAGACGTCGGTGGCCTCGAAGGAGAGGATCACCATCGCCTCGACGGCCAGGATCAGGGCGAAGAAGCCCTGCGTCGGCCGCCACCTCCTGCTTCCCGTCTCCAGGGGGTCGGCGTCGTGCCAGCCCGCGAGGACGATGAACGGGATCAGCAGCGCGGTCAGCGCGATCAGCGCCACCCCGATGCCGTCCACGCCCAGTTCGTAGCGCACCCCGAAGTCGGCGATCCAGGCGTGCGACTCGGTGAGCTGGTAACGGGCGCCGTCCGGGTCGAACCGCACCAGGACGACGACCGCCAGCACGAGCGTGGCGAGCGAGAACGACAGGGCCAGCCATTTGGCCGCCGTGCGCTTCGCGGCCGGTACGGCGGCCGTGGCGATCGCCCCGACGGCCGGGAGCACCGCCGTCGCTGTCAGCAGAGGAAAGGACATCGGTATCAGACCGCCCTCATCAGCAGGGTCGCGGCGACCAGGACCGCCGCGCCCCCGAACATCGAGACCGCGTAGGACCGCGCGAAGCCGTTCTGCAGCCTGCGCATGCGTCCGGACAGGCCGCCCATGGAAGCCGCCGTGCCGTTGACGACCCCGTCGACCAGGGTGTGGTCGACGTAGACCAGCGAGCGCGTGAGGTGCTCACCGCCGCGCACCAGGACCACATGGTTGAAGTCGTCCTGGAGCAGGTCGCGCCGGGCGGCCCGGGTGAGCAGCGACCCGCGCGGGGCGACGGCCGGCACCGGACGGCGCCCGTACTGGGCCCAGGCGACCACCACTCCGACGACCATCACGGCCACCGTCGCGGCGGTCACCGTCGCCGCGCCGATCGGCGCGTGCCCGTGGTCGTGCCCGGTGACGGGCTCCAGCCAGTGCATGAAGCGGTCGCCGATGCTGAAGAACGCGCCGCCCGCGACCGACCCGACGGCCAGCACGATCATCGGGATCGTCATGATCTTCGGAGACTCGTGCGGGTGCGGGGGTTCGTAGGCACCGCGCGTCTCGGCGGCGGGCTCCACGTCCGGCTGCGCCGGGGACGGCGTCGGGGCGTTGCGCCAGCGCTCCTCGCCGAAGAACGTCATCAGCATCACGCGCGTCATGTAGTAGGCGGTGATGGCCGCGCCCAGCAGGGCACAGGCGCCGAGGATCCAGCCCTCGGTGCCGCCCTTGGCGAACGCCGACTCGATGATCTTGTCCTTGGAGAAGAAGCCGGACAGGCCGGGGAAGCCGATGATCGCCAGATAGCCGAGGCCGAAGGTGACGAAGGTGACCGGCATGTACTTGCGCAGTCCGCCGTAGCGGCGCATGTCGACCTCGTCGTTCATGCCGTGCATCACCGAACCGGCGCCGAGGAACAGCCCGGCCTTGAAGAAGCCGTGCGTCACCAGGTGCATGATCGCGAAGACGTAGCCGATGGGGCCGAGGCCCGCGGCCAGCACCATGTAGCCGATCTGCGACATGGTCGAGCCGGCCAGCGCCTTCTTGATGTCGTCCTTCGCGCAACCGACGATCGCACCGAACAGCAGCGTGACCGCGCCGACGATGGTGACGACCAGCTGGGCGTCCGGGGCGCCGTTGAAGACGGCCGCGGAGCGGACGATCAGGTAGACACCCGCGGTCACCATGGTCGCGGCGTGGATCAGGGCCGAGACGGGCGTCGGGCCCTCCATCGCGTCCCCGAGCCAGGACTGCAGCGGCACCTGGGCGGACTTGCCGCAGGCGGCGAGCAGCAGCATCAGGGCGATCGCGGTGAGCTTGCCCTCGCCGGCCTGCCCGGCGAGGCCGGGCTCGTCGAGGCTGCCGAGCACCGGCCCGAAGGCGAAGGTGCCGAACCACAGGAACATCAGCATGATCGCGATCGACAGACCCATGTCGCCGACGCGGTTGACCAGGAAGGCCTTCTTCGCGGCCGTGGCCGCGCTGGGCTTGTGCTGCCAGAAGCCGATCAGCAGGTAGGAGGCGAGACCGACGCCCTCCCAGCCGACGTACAGCAGCAGGTAGTTGTCGGCGAGGACCAGGATCAGCATCGCCGCGAGGAACAGGTTGAGATAGCCGAAGAAGCGGCGGCGCCGCTCGTCGTGCTCCATGTACCCGACCGAGTACACGTGGATCAGCGAGCCGACGCCGGTGATCAGCAGGACGAACGTCATCGACAGCTGGTCGAGCCGGAAGGCGACGTCCGCCTGGAATCCCTCCACCGGGATCCAGCTGTACAGGTGCTGTGTGAGGGTGCGGTCGTCCGCCGCCCTGCCCAGCAGGTCGGTGAACAGCACCGTGCCGAGCACGAAGGAGACGGCCGCGAGCAGCGTGCCGATCCAGTGGCCCACGGCGTCCAGCCGGCGTCCGCCGCACAGCAGGACCACCGCTCCGAGCAAGGGCGCCGCCACCAGCAGCGCAATCAGGTTCTCCACGATTCAGCAGCCCCTCACAGCTTCATCAGGCTGGCGTCGTCGACCGAGGCCGAGTGGCGGGAACGGAACAGGGACACGATGATCGCCAGTCCCACCACGACCTCCGCGGCGGCGACCACCATCGTGAAGAAGGCGATGATCTGGCCGTCGAGGTTGCCGTGCATCCGGGAGAAGGCGACGAACGCGAGGTTGCAGGCGTTGAGCATCAGCTCGACGCACATGAACACGACGATCGCGTTGCGCCGGATCAGCACGCCGGTGGCGCCGATCGTGAACAGCAGCGCGGCGAGATACAGGTAGTTCACCGGGTTCACTTCGACGCCTCCTCGGCCCGCTTGAACGTCGGCGCGTCGATGGCGTTGCGCTCCAGACGCTCCTCCGCGCGCTGCTCCATGGCCCGCAGGTCGTTGATCGCCTCCTGCGAGACGTCACGGATCTGGCCGCGCTCCCGGAGCGTCTTGCTGACGGTGAGGTCCGACGGGGTGCCGTCGGGCAGCAGGCCCGCGATGTCCACGGCGTTGTGCCGGGCGTACACACCCGGCGCCGGCAGCGGCGGCAGGTACTTGCCCTCGCGGACGCGCTGCTCGGCCAGCTCCCGCTGGGTCCTGGCGCGCTCGGTGCGCTCCCGGTGGGTGAGCACCATGGCGCCGACGGCCGCCGTGATCAGCAGGGCGCCGGTGATCTCGAAGGCGAAGACGTACTTGGTGAAGAGGAGGGCCGCGAGGCCCTCCACGTTGCCGCCCGCGTTGGCCTCGCCGAGGCCGTTGAACTCGCTGAGCGAGGCGTTCCCGATCCCGCCGACCAGCAGGACGCCGAAGCCGAGACCGCACAGCAGGGCCAGCCAGCGCTGGCCCTTGATGGTCTCCTTCAGGGAGTCGGCCGCGGTGACGCCGACGAGCATCACCACGAAGAGGAACAGCATCATGATCGCGCCGGTGTAGACGACGATCTGGACGACGCCCAGGAAGTAGGCGCCGTTGGCCAGGTAGAACACCGCCAGGACGATCATGGTCCCGGCGAGGCAGAGCGCGCTGTGCACGGCCCGCCTCATGAAGACGGTGCACAGGGCGCCGATCACCGCGACCGTGCCGAGCACCCAGAACTGGAAGGCCTCTCCGGTGGAGGTGGAGTAGGCGGCGAGCTGCTCGGTCATCGCCCGGTCACCTTCCCCGACGCCGGCTCCGTCGCCCCGAAGGTCGAGTCGGCCTCCTGGACGACCTCGCCCTCGGAGTGGACCGCCTGCCGCTCCGTGCCGGGCGCGGCCTCGGTGACCAGGCCCCGGTAGTAGTCCTGTTCGTCGGTGCCCGGGTACATGGCGTGCGGCGAGTCGACCATGCCCTCCTCCAGACCGGCGAGCAGCTGCTCCTTGGTGTAGATGAGGTTGGCGCGGCTGGAGTCGGCCAGCTCGAACTCGTTGGTCATCGTGAGCGCGCGGGTGGGGCACGCCTCGATGCACAGCCCGCACAGGATGCAGCGGGCGTAGTTGATCTGGTAGACGCGGCCGTACCGCTCGCCGGGCGAGTAGCGCTCCTCGTCGGTGTTGTCCGCGCCCTCGACGTAGATCGCGTCGGCGGGACAGGCCCAGGCGCACAGCTCGCAGCCGACGCACTTCTCCAGGCCGTCCGGATGGCGGTTGAGCTGGTGCCGTCCGTGGAAACGCGGAGCGGTGGTCTTCTGCTGCTCCGGGTACTGCTCGGTCAGCCGCTTCTTGAACATGGCCTTGAAGGTCACGCCGAAGCCGGCCACGGGGTTCTGGAAACCGGGCTCGGTCCCCTTGGGCTCCTCAGCCATCGGACGCCTCCTTTCCATCCGTGGATCCGCCCACAGATCCGTCAGTCTGGGTATCGGGTGCACCGCTGCCGATCAGCTCCCGCTCCCGGCGCGGACGGCGTCGCGGCACCGGCGGCAACTCCTGTCCCGGCAGCGGCGGTACGGGGAATCCGCCGCCCATCGGGTCGAAGGCGGGCGGGCCGTCGGGCTGCCCGGTCTCCTTGTCCTTCGCCTTCGACCGGAACATGTCGGCGACGAAGGAGAGCAGCAGCAGGCCCAGGACGGCCGCGGCGATGTAGAGCGCGATGTCGGCGAAGTCGTAGTTCTCGTTGCGCAGCGCCCGCACGGTGGCCACCAGCATCAGCCACACCAGGGACACCGGGATGAGGACCTTCCAGCCGAGCTTCATCAGCTGGTCGTAGCGGACCCGCGGAAGCGTGCCGCGCAGCCAGACGAATCCGAACAGCAGGGTCAGGAGCTTGCCGGTGAACCAGAGCATCGGCCACCAGCCGTGGTTGGCTCCCTCCCAGAAGGTGCTGACGGGCCAAGGGGCCCGCCAGCCGCCCAGGAAGAAGGTCACGGCGACGGCCGAGACGGTCACCATGTTGATGTACTCGGCGAGCATGAACATCGCGAACTTGATCGACGAGTACTCGGTGTTGAAGCCGCCGACCAGGTCGCCCTCGGACTCCGGCATGTCGAACGGGGCGCGGTTGGTCTCGCCGACCATCGTCACGATGTAGATGAGGAAGGAGACCGGCAGCAGCAGGATGTACCAGCGGTCGGCCTGCTGCTCGACGATCGTCGACGTCGACATCGACCCCGAGTAGAGGAACACCGAGGCGAACGCGGCGCCCATGGCGATCTCGTACGAGATCATCTGCGCGCAGGAGCGCAGGCCGCCCAGCAGCGGATAGGTGGAGCCGGAGCTCCAGCCCGCCAGGACGATGCCGTAGATGCCGACCGAGGCGACCGCGAGGATGTACAGCGCCGCGATCGGCAGGTCGGTGAGCTGCATCGTGGTGCGGTGGCCGAAGATCGAGACCTCGTTGCCGGCCGGTCCGAAGGGGATCACCGCGAACGCCATGAAGGCCGGCACGGCCGCGACGACCGGCGCGAGGACGTACACCGCCTTGTCGGCGCGCTTGACGACGACGTCTTCCTTCAGCATCAGCTTCACGCCGTCGGCGAGCGACTGGAGCATGCCCCAGGGGCCGTGCCGGTTGGGGCCGATGCGCAGCTGCATCCAGGCGACGACCTTGCGCTCCATGACGATGGAGATCAGCACGGTCACCATCAGGAAGGCGAAGCAGAACACCGCCTTGATGACGACCAGCCACCAGGGGTCGGTCCCGAACATCGAGAGGTCTTCAGCGGCGAGGTACGGGCTCATGCCTCCACCTCCTTGGGGGCCTCGTCGGCGGGGGTCGCCGGGCCGATACGGACGAGGGAGCCGGGCAGCGCCCCGGTGCCGGAGGCGACGCCGCCGCCGACGGAGTTCAGCGGAAGCCACACCACGCGGTCGGGCATCTCGGTGACCGCCAGGGGCAGTTCGACCGTCCCGGCGGTGCCGGTCACCGCGAGCAGGTCGCCGTCCTTGACGCCGGACTCGGCGGCCGTGGCGGCCGACAGGCGTGCGCGGGCGGCGTGCCGGGTACCGGCGAGCGCCTCGTCGCCCAGCTGCAGCAGGCCCTCGTCGAGCAGCAGCCGGTGGCCCGCGAGCACGGCCTCCCCGGCGGCGGGCCGGGACAGGGCGCCCGCGGTCTCCAGCGGGTCGGTGGCCCGGGGGCCGTCCCAGGCGCCGAGCCGGTCGAGCTCCGAGCGGACCGTGCGCAGGTCCGGCAGTCCCAGGTGGACGTCCATGGCGTCGGCCAGCATCTGCAGCACCCGCGCGTCGGTGGGCGCGGACCGCCGGGTCATCTGGTCCGGCTTGAGCGCCGCCTCGAACATGCGGACCCTGCCCTCCCAGTTGAGGAAGGTGCCGGCCTTCTCGGCGACCGCGGCCACCGGCAGGACGACGTCGGCGAGCGCGGTGACCTCGCTGGGCCGCAGCTCCAGCGAGACCACGAACCCGGCCTCGGCGAGGGCGGCACGCGCGCGCGCCGGGTCGGGCAGGTCGGCGACCTCCACGCCCGCGACCAGCAGCGCCTGGAGTTCTCCGCGCGCCGCGGCCTCGACGATCTGTCCGGTGTCGCGGCCGTAGCGGTGCGGCAGCTCGGCCACGCCCCAGAGGGCGGCGACCTCCTCGCGTGCGCGCGGGTCGGTCGACGGGCGGCCGCCCGGCAGCAGCGACGGCAGCGCGCCCGCCTCCACGGCGCCGCGCTCACCGGCCCGGCGCGGGATCCACACCAGCCGGGCGCCGGTGGCGGCGGCGAACCGGACGGCCGCGGTCAGCCCGCCCCGTACGGCCGCCAGCCGCTCGCCGACGACGATCACCGCGCCCTCGGCCCGCAGCGCCTCGGCGGCACCGGCCCCGTCGCCCTCCAGGCCGACGCCGCCCGAGAGCGCGTCCAGCCATTCGGTCTCGGTGCCGGGAGCCGCCGGGAGCAGTGTGCCTCCGGCCTTCTCGAGGCCCCGGGTGGCGTGCGTGGCCAGGGCGAAGGTCCGCTGCCCGTGTCCCCGCCAGGCCTTGCGCAGCCGCAGGAAGACGCCGGGCGCCTCCTCCTCGGACTCGAACCCGACCAGCAGAACCGCGGGCGCCTTCTCCAGGTGCGTGTAGGTGACGCCCGTGCCGTCGAGGTCACGGCCGCGGCCCGCGATCCGCGCGGCGAGGAAGTCGGCCTCCTCGGCGCTGTGCACGCGCGCGCGGAAGTCGATGTCGTTGGTGGCGAGCGCCACCCGCGCGAACTTGCTGTAGGCGTAGGCGTCCTCGACGGTGAGCCGGCCGCCGGTCAGTACGCCGGTGCGGCCCCGCGAGGCCAGCAGCCCCTGCGCCGCGATCCGCAGCGCGTCCGGCCAGGACGCGGGCTCCAGCTCGCCCTCCGGGTTGCGCACCAGCGGGGTGTCGAGCCGGTCCCGCAGCTGCGCGTACCGGAAACCGAAGCGCCCCTTGTCGCAGATCCACTCCTCGTTGACCTCGGGGTCGTCGGCGGCGAGCCGCCGCATGACCTTGCCGCGCCGGTGGTCGGTGCGGGTGGCGCAGCCGCCGGAGCAGTGCTCGCACACCGACGGCGAGGAGATCAGGTCGAAGGGGCGGGAGCGGAACCGGTACGCCGCCGAGGTGAGCGCGCCGACCGGGCAGATCTGGATGGTGTTGCCGGAGAAGTACGACTCGAAGGGGTCGCCCTCGCCGGTGCCGACCTGCTGGAGCGCGCCCCGCTCGATCAGCTCGATCATCGGGTCGCCCGCGATCTGGTTGGAGAAGCGGGTGCAGCGGGCGCACAGCACGCACCGCTCGCGGTCGAGCAGCACCTGGGTGGAGATGGCGACGGGCTTCTCGTAGGTGCGCTTCTTGCCCTCGAAGCGGGACTCGGCGTTGCCGTGCGACATCGCCTGGTTCTGCAGCGGGCACTCGCCGCCCTTGTCGCAGACCGGGCAGTCCAGCGGGTGGTTGATGAGCAGCAGCTCCATCACACCCTTCTGGGCCTTCTCGGCGACCGGCGACGAGAGCTGCGTCTTCACCACCATCCCGTCGGTGCAGGTGATGGTGCAGGAGGCCATCGGCTTGCGCTGGCCCTCGACCTCGACGATGCACTGGCGGCAGGCGCCGGCCGGGTCGAGGAGCGGGTGGTCGCAGAAGCGGGGGATCTCGATCCCGAGCTGCTCGGCGGCCCGGATGACCAGGGTGCCCTTGGGCACGCTGAGCTCGGCGCCGTCGATGGTCAGCGTCACCAGGTCCTCGGGCGGGACCGCCGCCTCTCCCCCGCCGGAGGGAGCGTTGGTGGTCACAGTCATGCGTGCACCTCCGTACGGTCGGCCCAGGCCGTCGACTTGGCCGGGTCGAAGGGGCAGCCACGGCCCGTGATGTGCTCCTCGTACTCCTCGCGGAAGTACTTGAGCGAGGAGAAGATCGGCGAGGCGGCGCCGTCGCCGAGGGCGCAGAAGGACTTGCCGTTGATGTTGTCGGCGATGTCGTTCAGCTTGTCGAGGTCGGCCATCCGTCCCTTGCCGGCCTCGATGTCCCGCAGCAGCTGGACGAGCCAGTACGTCCCCTCGCGGCAGGGCGTGCACTTGCCGCAGGACTCGTGGGCGTAGAACTCGGTCCAGCGGGTGACGGCGCGCACGACGCAGGTCGTCTCGTCGAAGCACTGCAGGGCCTTCGTGCCGAGCATGGATCCCGCGGCGCCCACTCCCTCGTAGTCGAGGGGGACGTCGAGGTGCTCGTCGGTGAACATCGGCGTCGAGGAGCCGCCCGGTGTCCAGAACTTCAGCCGGTGTCCCGGGCGCATCCCGCCGCTCATCTCCAGCAGCTGGCGCAGGGTGATGCCGAGGGGCGCCTCGTACTGTCCGGGGCTGGCGACGTGGCCGCTGAGGGAGTAGAGCGTGAAGCCGGGGGACTTCTCGCTGCCCATCGAGCGGAACCAGTCCTTGCCCCGGTTCATGATGGCGGGAACCGAGGCGATCGACTCGACGTTGTTCACCACGGTCGGGCAGGCGTAGAGGCCCGCGACGGCGGGGAAGGGGGGACGGAGCCTCGGCTGGCCCCGGCGGCCTTCCAGCGAGTCGAGCAGCGCGGTCTCCTCACCGCAGATGTAGGCGCCCGCGCCCGCGTGCACGGTGAGTTCGAGGTCGAGTCCGCTGCCCAGGACGTTCTCGCCGAGGAAGCCGGCCTCCCGGGCCTCGCGCACGGCCTCGTGCAGCCGCCGCAGCACGGGGACCACCTCACCCCGCAGATAGATGAAGGCGTGCGACGACCTGATCGCGTAACAGGCGATGACGATGCCCTCGATGAGGCTGTGCGGGTTCGCGAAGAGGAGCGGGATGTCCTTGCAGGTGCCGGGCTCCGACTCGTCGGCGTTGACCACCAGGTAGTGGGGCTTGCCGTCCCCCTGGGGGATGAACTGCCACTTCATCCCGGTGGGGAAGCCGGCGCCGCCGCGCCCGCGCAGACCGGACTCCTTGACGTACGCGATGACGTCGTCCGGCGACATCGCGAGCGCCTTGCGCAGCCCCTCGTACCCCTCGTGTCTCCTGTAGACGTCCAGCGTCCAGGCGTCGTCCTCGTCCCAGAAGGCCGACAGCACGGGTGCGAGCAGCTTCTCCGGGCTCATGTCCTTGAGTTCGGGTGCCAAGGTCATCACTCCCCCTCCTCGGCGGTGGGCCCCGCGGGGTGGGCCGGGTCGGAGGCCGACGTGTCCTGCGGCGCGTCGTGCGAGCTGAGGTGCTCCGTCGGGGCCGGCTCGTGCGGCGGGGTGTCCCGGGGCGCCTCACCGCGCGGGTGCACCACGCGCGCCGGGGCGGCCTCCCCCTTGGCCAGCTTCAGGCCGACCAGGGAGGCGGGGCCCGCGCTTCCGGTGGCCTCGACGGCTCCCTCCCGTGCGTCGGGGAAGCCGGCCAGGATGCGGGCGGTCTCCTTGAAGGTGCACAGGGGCGCCCCGCGCGTGGGCGCGACCGGGCGGCCGGCGCGCAGGTCGTCGACCATGCGCTTGGCGCTCTCCGGCGTCTGGTTGTCGAAGAACTCCCAGTTCACCATCACCACGGGCGCGAAGTCGCAGGCCGCGTTGCACTCGATGTGCTCCAGGGTGACCTTGCCGTCGTCGGTGGTCCCGCCGTTGCCGACGCCCAGGTGCTCCTGGAGCTCCTCGAAGATCGCGTCGCCGCCCATGACGGCGCACAGGGTGTTGGTGCACACCCCGACCTGGTAGTCGCCGCTCGGCCGGCGCCGGTACATGCTGTAGAAGGTGGCGACCGCGGTCACCTCGGCCGTGGTCAGGCCGAGCACGTCCGCGCAGAACCGCATCCCGGTGCGCGTGACATGGCCTTCCTCCGACTGCACGAGGTGCAGCAGCGGCAGGAGGGCGGACCGGGAGTCCGGGTAGCGGGCGATGACCTCGCGCGCGTCGGTCTCCAGCCGGGCCCGGACGTCGTCCGGGTAGGCGGGCGCGGGCAGTTCGGGCATGCCCAGGCTGACGCCCCGCTCCGAAGAAGAGGTGGTCACCGGTCGACGCCTCCCATCACGGGGTCGATGGACGCGACGGCGACGATGACGTCGGCGACCTGGCCGCCCTCGCACATCGCCGCCATGGCCTGCAGGTTGGTGAAGGACGGGTCACGGAAGTGGACCCGGTAGGGGCGGGTGCCTCCGTCGGAGACGACGTGCACCCCGAGCTCGCCCTTGGGCGACTCGACCGCCGCGTACGCCTGTCCCGGCGGGACGCGGAAGCCCTCGGTGACGAGCTTGAAGTGGTGGATCAGGGCCTCCATGGAGGTGCCCATGATGTTCTTGATGTGGTCGAGCGAGTTGCCCAGTCCGTCCGGTCCCAGGGCGAGCTGGGCGGGCCAGGCGATCTTCTTGTCGGCGACCATGACCGGTCCGGGCTGGAGCCGGTCCAGGCACTGCTCGACGATGCGCAGCGACTGGCGCATCTCCTCCAGCCGGATCAGGAAGCGGCCGTAGGAGTCGCAGGTGTCGGCGGTCGGGACCTCGAAGTCGTAGGTCTCGTATCCGCAGTACGGCTGTGTCTTGCGCAGGTCGTGCGGCAGGCCGGTGGAGCGCAGGATCGGGCCGGTGGCGCCGAGGGCCATGCAGCCGGCCAGGTCGAGGTAGCCGACGTCCTGCATGCGGGCCTTGAAGATGGGGTTCCCGGTGGCGAGCTTGTCGTACTCGCCGATGTTCTTCCGCATCTTCTTCACGAACTCGCGGATCTGGTCCACCGCGCCGGGCGGCAGGTCCTGGGCGAGTCCGCCGGGGCGGATGTACGCGTGGTTCATCCGCAGGCCGGTGATGAGCTCGTAGATGTCGAGGATCAGCTCACGGTCACGGAATCCGTAGATCATGATCGTGGTGGCGCCGAGCTCCATGCCGCCGGTGGCGATGCACACCAGGTGGGAGGAGAGCCGGTTCAGCTCCATCAGGAGCACCCGGATGACCGAGGCGCGGTCGGGCACCTGGTCCTCGATGCCGAGGAGCTTCTCGACCGCGAGGCAGTACGCCGTCTCGTTGAAGAACGGCGTCAGGTAGTCCATGCGCGTCACGAACGTGGTGCCCTGCGTCCACGTCCGGTACTCGAGGTTCTTCTCGATGCCGGTGTGGAGGTAGCCGATGCCGCAGCGGGCCTCGGTGACCGTCTCGCCGTCGATCTCCAGGATCAGGCGGAGCACTCCGTGGGTGGACGGGTGCTGCGGGCCCATGTTGACGACGATGCGCTCGTCGTCGGCCCGGGCCGCGCTCTCGACGACCTCGTCCCAGTCGCCGCCGGTGACGGTGTAGACGGTGCCTTCGGTGGTCTCACGCGAGGAGGCGTGCGAAGTGCTCATGAGTACGACCTCCGCTGGTCCGGAGCCGGGATCTGGGCGCCCTTGTACTCGACGGGGATGCCGCCGAGGGGATAGTCCTTGCGCTGCGGGAAGCCCTGCCAGTCGTCCGGCATCATGATCCGCGTCAGGGCCGGGTGACCGTCGAAGACGATGCCGAAGAAGTCGTACGCCTCGCGCTCGTGCCAGTCGTTCGTCGGATAGACCGAGAACAGCGACGGGATGTGCGGGTCGCTGTCGGGGGCGCTGACTTCCAGGCGGATCAGCCTGTTGTGGGTGATCGAGCGCAGGTGGTACACGGCGTGCAGCTCGCGGCCCTTGTCGTTCGGGTAGTGCACGCCGCTGACGCCGGTGCACAGCTCGAAGCGCAGGGCGGGGTCGTCGCGCAGGGTCCTCGCGACCCGGACCAGGTGCTCGCGCTCGATGTGGAAGGTGAGTTCGCCGCGGTCGACGACGGTCCTCTCGATGGCGTTCTCCGGGAGCAGGTCCTGCTCCTCCAGCGCGCCCTCCAGCTCGTCGGCGACCTCGTCGAACCAGCCGCCGTAGGGGCGGGCCGCCGGACCCGGGAGCCGGACCGAGCGGACCAGGCCGCCGTAGCCGGAGGTGTCGCCGCCGTTGTTGGCGCCGAACATGCCGCGCTGGACGCGGATCTCCTCGCCGCCCTGTCCGCGCTGGCCGGGGAGGTTCTCCGCGGAGAGGTCCTTCTCGGGGTTCACGCCGTCACCCGGGGTGTCGTTCGCGTCGCTCATCGCAGCAGCCCCTTCATCTCGATCGTGGGCAGGGCCTTGAGCGCCGCCTCCTCCGCCTCGCGGGCCGCCTCCTCGGCGTTCACGCCGAGCTTGGAGGTCTGGATCTTCTGGTGGAGCTTGAGGATGGCGTCCATCAGCATCTCGGGGCGGGGCGGGCAGCCGGGGAGATAGATGTCGACCGGGACGACGTGGTCGACGCCCTGGACGATCGCGTAGTTGTTGAACATGCCGCCCGAGGAGGCGCAGACCCCCATGGAGATCACCCACTTGGGGTTCGGCATCTGGTCGTAGACCTGCCGCAGCACCGGCGCCATCTTCTGGCTGACCCGCCCGGCGACGATCATGAGGTCCGCCTGCCGCGGCGAACCGCGGAAGACCTCCATGCCGAAGCGCGCCAGGTCGTAGCGGCCGGCGCCGGTGGTCATCATCTCGATGGCACAGCAGGCGAGGCCGAACGTGGCGGGGAACATGGACGACTTGCGCACCCAGCCCGCGGCCTGCTCGACGGTGGTCAGCAGGAATCCGCTCGGCAGCTTTTCTTCGAGTCCCATGACTTGTGGCCCCTCAGTCCCATTCCAGGCCGCCGCGCCGCCATACGTACGCGTACGCGACGAAGACGGTGAGCACGAAGAGCAGCATCTCCACGAGCCCGAAAAGCCCCAGGGCGTCGAAGGTGACGGCCCAGGGGTAGAGGAAGACGATCTCGATATCGAAAATGATGAAGAGCATCGCCGTCAGGTAGTACTTGATGGGGAAGCGCCCGCCGCCGGCCGGCGTGGGGGTCGGTTCGATACCGCACTCGTACGCCTCGAGCTTGGCGCGGTTGTACCGCTTCGGACCGATCAGCGTGGCCATGACCACGGAGAAGATCGCAAAGCCTGCCCCGAGGGCTCCCAGTACGAGGATGGGCGCATACGCGTTCACCGCTCCTCGCTCCTCTCAGTCGGCACTGACTGCTGGCGGTTGTGCAGCGGGCTCCGTCCGCCTCGACAGCCCCACGAACCACGCCCGCCCCGGCGAAGATCGAGAACATGTGAAGCAGGTCACAAGCCCAACCGCTCCGCATCCTATGCCCGTAGGTCTGTGATCTGCGACACGGGGTATTGCACAAGCTTTGTGATCTCCACCACCTGACGAACGATCATGAAGTCGGATGAGCGGTGATCTTCACACGCCAAGCATCCACGTGATCACCAATGGTGACATTTTGACTGGTCAGCGCAGCTCAGAGGGCCCGTCTCCATATCAAGAGGCTTCCCGCGCATGCAAATTGGCGCTGGACTTGATCTCTTGCTAGAGGAGCGTTCACACATCAGGGGGGAAACGGAGCGGGATGTGGACGTGTGCACGCGTTCACGAAGTCGCGGCGTCTCGATCCGGCCATCGACGGGACCCGGCGGCCGGCGCCCCGACGCGACGGCAGGGGTAATCGTTCCGTGACCTCCGCCACATCGATGAGAGACGGATGAGAGCGGGGATTGGCCAACCACCTCAACCGATGGTAAGCGGGGAGCAATTCGGACGTAACGATGAAAGTACGTGATCACGGGCCGATCCCGGACGCCCGCAATGTCCGTTACGGCGTCAATAAAGAACGACACGCCCGGGATTCGGAGTCTCCGTTGAACAACTGTGGCGCAGGACACGTTTCTTGAAGATATGAAGCAGCCCCTGATACCGGTTGTTCCCATGTCCCACACCGCTCACATACGCAGCCACCGGAAGCCCCGCCGTACCGCGTCGTCCACGATCGCGATGCGGGCCGGAGTTGCCGGTGGCGTTCTCAGCACCCTGGCAGTGGCCGGGGCGTCCGGTTCGGCGAACGCCGCCGAGCCCGTGACGCAGACCCTCGAACTGCCCACCCTGACGGCCGACCTGGCCACTCAGGCCGCCCAGTCCGCGGAAGCCACGCAGCAGGCCGCCGCGAACTACCAGCTGCAGGCCGAGCGTGACGCGGCCGCCACAAAGGCCGCGAAGGAGGCCAAGGCGGACCTCGCCGAGGCCAAGAAGAAGGCCGAGGCGAAGAAGAAGGCCGCCGAGGAGGCCCGCAAGGCCGCCGCCGAGCGCGCCGCCCGCGACGCCGAGCGCCCCGCCCTCAGCACCACCGCCACGGCGGCCACGACCACCGCCTCGGCCCCGGCCGGCGGCAGCGTCGCGACGGTCGTCGCGTTCCTCAGGGCACAGGTGGGCGACGCCTACGTCATGGGCGCCTCGGGCCCCAACGCCTGGGACTGCTCCAGCCTGGTGCAGGCCGCGTTCAAGCAGGTCGGCGTCGACCTGCCGCGCGTCTCGCAGGACCAGTCGATGGCCGGCACCGACATCCCGCTGTCGCAGATCCAGGTCGGCGACATCCTGTACTGGGGCGGCAAGGGCTCCGCGTACCACGTGGGCGTCTACATCGGGAACGGCCAGTACCTGGACGCCGCCAACCCCTCCAAGGGCGTCGTCATCCAGGACCTCTCCGGCTACCCCGCCTCGGGAGCCGTGCGCGTGCTCTGAGCCGCGCCCGTACGGGCCACAGGGCCGCTGCCGCTCGGGGGCAGCGGCCCTCCCCGCGTTGCGCCGGCCGGCGCCGACATCACCCTCATTGCCCGAATCGCACCCGCCGCGGCGTGCGTTGGCGGGCCGCCCGCGCCCGGACGCGACGCCGTCCGGCGGCGTGAGGGCCCCTCACGGGGCCCCGGCACGGACGCCGACGGCCGGAGTCCGTCCTCCGGACCCCGGCCGTCCACAGCGCCTCTCACGGCTTCGTGCCGTGCGGGCGCCCTCTCACGCCTTGGGCGCCACCTTGCTCAGACCGTTGATGATGCGGTCCATCGCGTCGCCGCCCGTCGGGTCGGTCAGGTTGGCGAGCAGCTTCAGGGTGAACCTCATCAGCATCGGGTGCGTCAGTCCGCGCTGGGCGGCGATCTGCATGACCTTCGGGTTGCCGATGAGCTTCACGAAGGCGCGGCCGAGCGTGTAGTAGCCGCCGTAGGTGTCCTTCAGCACGCGCGGGTAGCGCCGCAGCGCGATCTCCCGCTGGGCGGGCGTGGCGCGCGCGTGGGCCTGGACGATCACCTCGGCGGCGAGCTGCCCGGACTCCATCGCGTAGGCGATGCCCTCGCCGTTGAAGGGGTTCACCAGACCGCCGGCGTCGCCGACGAGCAGCAGCCCTCGCGTGTAGTGCGGCTGGCGGTTGAAGGCCATCGGGAGCGCGGCGCCGCGGATCGGGCCGGTCATGTTGTCCGGGGTGTAGCCCCAGTCCTCCGGCATGGACGCGCACCAGGCCTTGAGGATCTCCCGCCAGTCCAGCTCCTTGAAGGCGTCCGAGGTGTTGAGCACGCCGAGGCCGACGTTGCTCGTGCCGTCGCCCATGCCGAAGATCCAGCCGTAGCCGGGCAGCAGCCGGTCCTGCGCGCCGCGCCGGTCCCACAGCTCCAGCCAGGACTCCAGGTAGTCGTCGTCGTGGCGCGGGGAGGTGAAGTACGTACGGACCGCGACGCCCATCGGGCGGTCCTCGCGGCGGTGCAGGCCCATCGCCAGGGACAGCCGGGTGGAGTTGCCGTCGGCGGCGACCACCAGCGGGGCGTGGAAGGTGACCTCCCGCTTGTCCTCGCCGAGCTTGGCCTTCACCCCGGTGATGCGGCCGGTGCGGTCGTCGACGATCGGTCCGCTCACGTTGCAGCGCTCGTAGAGCCGGGCGCCCGCCTTCTGGGCCTGCCGGGCGAGCTGCTCGTCGAAGTCGTCGCGCTTGCGGACGAGTCCGTAGTCGGGGAAGGAGGCGAGATCCGGCCAGTCGAGCTGGAGCCGGACGCCGCCGCCGATGATGCGCAGGCCCTTGTTGCGCAGCCAGCCGGCCTCCTCGGAGATGTCGATGCCCATCGACACCAGCTGCTTCACCGCGCGCGGGGTGAGGCCGTCGCCGCACACCTTCTCCCGCGGGAACTCGGTCTTCTCCAGCAGGAGCACGTCGAGTCCGGACCGGGCCAGGTGGTAGGCGGTGGTGGAGCCGGCTGGCCCCGCGCCCACGACGATCACATCGGCGGTGTTTTCGGAGAGGGGCTCGGTCACGGCGGGATCTCCCCAAGTTCGAAATCTGCGTGCCGACCGGCACTGGACAAGGGCAGTCTATTCAGCACGATTGATCACCCGGCTGAAGGGCTGCCCCGTGAACCGAGCTCTCCCCGCTGTACGGCTGCGCGTTCCGACCCACGAGGACGCCTTCGCCTGGCACCGGATCTTCGCCGATCCGGACGTCATGGAGTTCCACGGCGGCGCCCCGGCGGAGCTTTCGGTGTACGAGGAACTGACCGCCCGCCAGCGCCGGCACGACGCCGCGCTCGGCTTCTGCCTGTGGAGCATGCTCGACGAGTCCGGCCGGGTCATCGGCTTCACCGGCGCCCAGCCGTGGGAGCGGGACTGGGGCCCCACGGGCGAGATCGAGATCGGCTGGCGGCTCGCCCGGGAGTACTGGGGCCAGGGCTTCGTCACCGCGGCGGCCCGGCAGACGCTGGAGCGGGTGACGGCGGCGGGCACGAAGGACGTGGTGGCGATGGTGGACGCCGGCAACGCGCGGTCCATCGCGGTCACCCAACGGCTCGGCATGCGCCTCGCCGACACCTTCACCATCCCGGGTTCCGGGCGCGAGGGCCACTGCTACCGGCTGGACCTCTGACCCCCACCAGGCAATCGTCACGCACGGTAACCAATTGTCACGGAAAGCCACTTGATGCTTCCGGCGGGCACGGCGCGGGTCTACCCTGCCGGTACCGCTTGGGGGGTGACGTCCGTGCGTATGACACCCGGGACCCCGACGCCCGAAGTGCGCGTGCCGCGCCTGGTCGGTCTGATGGCCGTGGACGCGCGCGAGTCCGCCCGCTCCCGCGGCCTGTCCGTCAGCGCCCCGGACCGGCCGGACTTCGCGTTCGTCGTCGTCGACTACGTCGTACGGCAGTATCCGCAGCCCGGTACGGAGGTGCCGCGGGACTCCGTGGTCCATGTGTGGCTCGACTTCGGGGAGGGCGAGGGCGGCGGAGGGGTGCGCGAGCCGCGCGGACCGCTGCCGCCCGACGGCGGGCTCCGGCGGGAACTGGAGGAGCCCGCCCTGGCCCGTGCGGCGGGGCTCAGCTCTCCTTGAAGCCCCGGTGCAGCGCCACCACGCCGCCGGTGAGGTTGCGCCACGCCACCTTCGACCAGCCGGCGCCCCGCAGCCGTCCGGCCAGCGCGGGCTGGTCGGGCCAGTCGCGGATGGACTCGGCGAGGTAGACGTACGCGTCCGGGTTGGACGAGACCGAGCGGGCGACCGGCGGCAGCGCGCGCATCAGGTACTCGGTGTAGACGGTGCGGAACGGCGCCCAGGTCGGATGCGAGAACTCGCAGATGACGATCCGCCCGCCGGGCCGGGTCACCCGGTGCATCTCGCGCAGCGCCGCGTCCGTGTCCCGCACGTTGCGCAGCCCGAAGGAGATGGTGACGGCGTCGAAGACGTCGTCCTTGAAGGGCAGCCGGGTGGCGTCGCCGGCCGCGTACGGGAGCCACGCGTTGTTCCGCTTGCCGACCCGGAGCATGCCCAGGGAGAAGTCGCAGGGCACGACGTAGGCGCCGGCGCGGGCGAAGGGCATGGACGAGGTGCCCGTGCCGGCCGCCAGGTCGAGGATCCGCTGCGCGGGCCCGGCGTCGACGGCCTTCGCGACCTCCTTGCGCCATCGCCGGTCCTGGCCGAGGGACAGCACATCGTTCGTCAGGTCGTATCGCTCCGCGACGTCGTCGAACATCGAGGCGACTTCGTGCGGCTGCTTGTCCAGGGATGCGCGGGTCACGTGCCCATTCTTGCAGCCCTCCCGCCCGGCAGGAGCGCCGGCTTCCGGCGGGCGGCGACGTCCTCGACCCAGCCGCACGCCAGCACGAAACCGGCGATCAGGACCCAGCCGACCCCGAACAGGAACCACTGGCTCTCCAGCGGCAGATACCGCTCGAACGCCGGCACCTCCCAGAAACGGTCGGTCAGCGGCACGGCCAGGATCAGCGCCAGTTCGTGCCAGAGGTAGACCGTCACGGCCCGTGCGTTGAACACGGTGACCAGCCGGGAGCGCACCGGGCCGACCGCGCCGGCGTACTCCTTGGCGTACATCAGCAGCGTCACGAACCCGGCCGACCAGAAGGCCTGCCCGAGCGGGTTGTCGTCGAGGTCGTACGTGCCGCCGTACCGTGCCTGGTGGGTGAGGGCGTACCAGCCGCCGAGGGCGAGCGCGGCGAGCGAGGGCAGGACGACGGCGAGAGGGCGCAGCCGCCCGAGCACCCCGTCGTGGTGCGCGAAGCCGAGGAGCCAGCAGAACAGGAACGTCGCCAGGTCGGTGAGCGCGTCGCCGAAGCGGCCCTCCGGCGGCGGGACGGACGTGAGGACGGCCACCGGGACCAGCGACAGCGCCAGCACCGGCAGCGGGGCCCGCCGGAACAGCCGCAGCAGCGCCGGGGAGAGCAGCACGAACCACAGGTACGTCCGCAGGTACCAGACGATCTCCCAGGCCTGCCCGGCCCAGGCGCTGCCCGGCGGGTCGCCGAGCGGCACGATCCAGTACACGATCCGCCAGTCCGGCATCCAGCCGTGCAGCAGCATCGCGGTGACCACGAAGAAGCCCCAGAACCAGAACGGCGGCAGCAGCCGGCGGAACCGGCCCCGGATCACCGTGAGCGCGGGGCGCCGCAGCGACCTGGCCATCAGGGTGCCGGCCAGCCCGAACATCACCCCCATCGACGGGAAGACGAGACCCGCCCAGGCCCAGCCGAAGGTGTGGTAGGCGACGACCCGCACCAGGGCCACCGCCCGGAGCAGGTCGAAGTACCCGTCACGGCCCGCCGGGGCGGCGCCCCCGGAGGCCTCGCCCGCCGGACGCGCGGCCCTCCCGCGGGGCGCCCCGTGCGTCCCCATCAGCCGCCCGTCCCCGCCGGCATCCCGACCTCGCCCGTCCGCTTCAGCTTCTGCCAGCGCAGCCGGCCGCCGGTCAGGGCGGTGACACAGGAGTGGATCAGGACCAGGTACATCATCTGCCGGTACGCCAGCTGCTGCAGCGGCAGCATCAGCAGGTACCGGTACTTCTCCCCGTCGAGCCGGAAGGCGTACGCGGCGCACACCAGCTGCACGCCCAGGACGGCGCACCAGGCCAGCAGTGCCGCGCGGAAGTCGACGAAGAGCATCGAGTACACCGTGAACACGTCGATGAGCGGCGCGAACACCGGGGTGACGACCTGGAAGAGCACCACCAGCGGCATGCCGACGCGCCCGAACCGCCCCGAAGGCCCCCGGTCGGTCAGCGACCCGCGGTGCTTCCACAGCGCCTGCATGGTGCCGTACGACCAGCGGTAGCGCTGGGACCACAGCTGCCGCAGGGAGCGCGGGGCCTCGGTCCACGCGCGGGCGTGCTCCTCGTAGACGACCCGCCGGCCCGCGCGGTGCAGGGCGATGGTGATGTCGGTGTCCTCGGCGAGGGTGTCCTCGCTCATCCCGCCCGCCTGGAGCACCGCCTCGCGGCGGAACGCGCCGATCGCGCCGGGGATGGTCGGCATGCAGCGCAGCAGGTCGTACATGCGCCGGTCGAGGTTGAAGCCCATCACGTACTCGATGTGCTGCCAGGCCCCGATGAGCGTGGAGCGGTTGCCGACCTTCGCGTTGCCCGCGACGGCGCCCACCGACGGGTCGGCGAAGGGCTGCACCAGACGGGCCACGGTGTCCGGTTCGAAGACGGTGTCGCCGTCCATCATCACGACGATGTCGTGACGGGCGCTGCGGACCCCGTTGTTCAGGGCGGCCGGCTTGCCCGCGTTGGCCTGCCGGATCACCCGGACGTTCGGCAGGCCGAGCGCCTCGGCGAGGTCCGCCGTGCCGTCCGTGGAGCCGTCGTCGACGACGATCACCTCGATCGGATGGGTGCTCGCGGCCAGCGACCGCAGGGTGTTCTCGATGCACTCCTTCTCGTTGTACGCCGGGACGATCACGCTGACCGGCCGGGTGACGGGCGGCCCCCAGGCGAACCTGCGTCTGTTGCGCTGCCGGTGATGGCGCCGGGCGAGGACGAGCATCATCGCGAACCGCCCCATGACGGCCACGCCGACGACCACCAGTGCGGCCGAGAGCGCGGGCACCGTCCACTCGGCGACGGCGACGGCCGCGACCAGCGCCCTGCCCTCGTAGAGGGTGGTGCCGGTGGCGGGACGGTGCGAGGCCTGGAGCGCGTCGCCGGCTCCGGGCCCGGCGGCGTCGGCGGACTGCTCCCGCTGCTCGGCCATGGCGCCGCTGACGGTGGTGAAGGTGTAGCCCTCCGCCCGCATCTTCTCGATGTACTCGGGCAGCGCCTCGAGCGTCTGCGAGCGGTCGCCGCCGGAGTCGTGGAAGAGCACCGAGGCGCCCTCCCCGTCCTCCGGGGTGGCCCCTTCGACGATCTGCGGGACGCCCGGCTCCTTCCAGTCCTCGCTGTCGGTGTCGATGAAGACGCTGGTGTAACCGTCCTCGCCGAGCTGCTGGTAGACCTGCCAGCTGTAGTCGTCGACGGCGTCCGTCTTCGAGGAGTACGGCGCCCGGAACAGCGTGGTGGTGATCCCGGCCGCGCCGGCGAGCGCGAGCTGGGTCTGCTCCATCTCCCGGGCGACGCGGGAGGCGCTCTGGTACGACAGGTCGACGTGCGTGAAGGTGTGCACGCCGACCTCGTTGCCCTGCTCGACCAGGTCCCTCACGATGCCGGGGTGGCGCGACACCATCGAGCCGACCAGGAAGAACGTGCCGGGCACGTCGTACTCGTCCAGGATCTCCAGCACCCGCGGCGTCCAGGTGGGGTCCGGTCCGTCGTCGAAGGTGAGCACGATCGTCCGGTCCGGGACGGAGACGGTCGTGGCCTGCCCGCCCGGGAAGGTGAGGATCGGGCCCCCGTCGAGGATGTCGTCGGGCACGTCGGCGGACGAGGCCCCGGTGCGCACCCGCTGGTCGCCGCCGACCTCGGCGCGCAGATAGCCGTCGAGCAGCATCACGCAGCTCAGGGCGAGCAGGAGCAGCAGGGCGAGCAGGACCCGCGGCCGGTGCAGCGCGGCGGCCCGGCCGGCGGCGCGCTCGATGCGGGTGGGGGCGCGCCGCCGGCCGCGGGCGGTGGGCGTGGCGGTCATGAGGCCGCCGCGGCAGGAGCGGTGGCGGACGGGGTGGCCGTGGGCGGCGCCGGGGGCGTGCCGGTCGGGGCCACCCCGTCGCGCGGCCCGGCGCCGCCGGGTCCGGCCTCCCGCTGTCCGCCGCCGAACGGCAGCAGCGACGCCGGGGTGACCGAGGTGCCGATCCCCATGAAGGCCATGCCCAGCACGACCGCGTACCCGGCGCAGACGACTCCCAGAAGGAGGCCGGCCCGGCGCAGCAGCCTGGCCCGGCGTCCTGAGGAGTCGACGAAGACGGGCCCCTCGCCGGGCCCGTTGCGGCGTTTGCGGCGGCGGCCGCGCACGGCGGCACGGCTTTCGATGGCGGGATCGGAATGCATGGCCCGGACGGTAGGAGCCGCTGTTTGCCGAAAACCCTGTCCTTCCTGTGAGTTGTCCGTGAGAAGGCGGCCAACCTCTCCCTGCGCTGAGAAACTTCCGGAAACCGGGCGTACATCCCCAGGTGGGACACAGCACCGTGTGTCAGCTTTGCCGTCCCCACCGATGCCGTACGAACGGAGCGAGCGCGATGCGCGGTCCACTGAAATCCGCAGCCGGGCTCGCCCTGCTGCCGGTCCTGGCGCTGGCCGCGGGATGCTCCGCGGGGGGCGCCGGGACGGACGCGGCCCCGGCGGACCCCACCGCCTCCGCCCCGTCGTCGTCCGCGCCGGTCACCGCGTACGCGCCGTACGTCAGTGCCGGGACGGCCTCCGCCACCGAGGCGGCGGGCTCCCCCACGACGTACAACCTGGCGTTCGTGATCTCCTCGGGCAGCGGCTGCACGCCCTACTGGAACGGCACCCAGGACATCGGCGACGAGTCGGTGACGTCCCGCATCGCGGGGCTCACCGGGTCCGGCGCCGACGTCCGGGTCTCCTTCGGCGGCGCCTCCGGCGACGAGCTGGCGGCCACCTGCGACAGCGCGGCCGAGCTGGCCGGGGCGTACGGCGCGGCGCTGGACGCGGCCGGCGCCACCCGCGCCGACTTCGACATCGAGGGCGACGAGCTCACCGACTCCGCCTCCGTGGACCTGCGTTCGGAGGCGCTCGCGCTGCTGCAGGAGGAACGCGCCGCTCTGGAGGTCTCGTTCACCCTCCCGGTGATGCCCTCGGGGCTCGACCAGGACGGCCTGGACCTGCTGGAGTCCGCCAACGACCACGGCGTCCGGGTCGCCACCGTGAACATCATGACGATGAACTACGGCGAGTCCTACGACGGCGACATGGGCGATTACGCCCTCGCCGCCGCCCGCGCCACGCAGACCCAGCTCCGGGACGTCTTCGGTCTGTCCGCGGCCGGGGCATGGCGGGGCATGGCGCTCACCTCGATGATCGGCGTCAACGACGTGGCGGGCGAGACCTTCACGCTGGAGGACGCGGCCGAGGTGCGGGACTTCGCGCGGGAGAAGGGCGTCGCCTGGGTGTCGATGTGGTCGGCGTTCCGGGACCGGGAGTGCGGCGAGGACGCCTCCGCGGACGATCCGCTGACCGACTGCAGCGGGGTGGAACAGGAGGACGGGGCGTTCGCGGAGGCGCTCGCGGGGTGAGGCCGGGGCCCGCCGCGACGGGCGGGCGCGTCAGCGCCGCCGGTACACCAGGCGGCCGCCCACGACGGTGGCCACGCACGTGGACGCGCCGTCCCGCACGAGGGTGTCCCGGTCGGGCACGTCGAACACCGCGAACCGCGCGCTCTGCCCGGCGCCGAGCGCCGGCAGCAGCACGAGGGGCACCGGGGAGAGCGCCGCGGGGCCGGGCAGTGCGGCAGGACGCCCCGCCAGGGCGAGTCCGGCCCTGCGCACCGCGTCCAGCGCCTCACGGCCGCGCAGCTCACCGGCGACCGCGACCGTTCCGTGCGCCAGCATGCGCTGCACTCCGCGACGTGCGCTGGCGCCCCGCGCGGACGGCCCGGCGGCGAGGAGGGCCCGCGCGCGCTCCCCGAACACCGGCTCGGTGCCGAGCCGGTCCGCCTCGCGCGGGTCGGGGTGGTACGCCTGCTCCAGCAGTTCCGGACCGTAGGGGTTGAGCAGTCCGGGCGTCAGGATGCCGGGCCAGCGCCGCAGCCGGGCGTCCGGATGGCCGGCTGCCAGCCGCTCGTAGGGGCCGACGGCGGCGATGTGCGCGCCGTCGACCAGGACGGCGGTCCCGGGCGAGGCGTCGGCGGTGTGAAGGGTCAGCACGCGGAGGTCAGTTGGCGGACAGGAGCTTCAGCTCCGGGTGGGCCGTGCCGCCGTCGATGGCGGTGGAGGAGATGTGCGAGACGACGCGGTCGTCGACGGGGTCGTTCGCCGGGTCGTCGTGCACGACGAGGTGCTCGTACGTCGTCGAGCGCTGCGCCGGGACCCGGCCCGCCCTGCGGATCAGGTCGATGATCTCCAGCCGGTTGGAGCGGTGCTTCGCGCCGGCGGAGGAGACCACGTTCTCCTCCAGCATGATCGAGCCGAGGTCGTCCGCGCCGTAGTGCAGGGAGAGCTGGCCGACCTCCTTGCCGGTGGTCAGCCAGGAGCCCTGGATGTGGGCGACGTTGTCGAGGAACAGGCGGGCGATGGCGATCATCCGCAGGTACTCGAAGAGGGTGGCCTGGGTGCGGCCCTTCAGGTGGTTGTTCTCGGGCTGGTAGGTGTACGGGATGAACGCGCGGAAGCCGCCCGTGCGGTCCTGTACGTCGCGGATCATCCGCAGGTGCTCGATCCGCTCGGCGTTGGTCTCGCCGGTGCCCATCAGCATGGTGGAGGTGGATTCGACGCCGAGGTCGTGCGCGATCTCCATGATCTCCAGCCAGCGCTCGCCGGACTCCTTGAGCGGGGCGATGGCCTTGCGGGGGCGGGCGGGCAGGAGTTCGGCGCCCGCGCCGGCGAAGGAGTCCAGCCCGGCGGCGTGGATGCGGGTGATCGCCTCGTCGACGCTCACCTTGCTGATCCGCGCCATGTGCTCGACCTCGCTCGCCCCCAGGCTGTGGATGACGAGCTGCGGGAACTCCTTCTTGATGGCGGCGAAGTGCTTCTCGTAGTACTCGACGCCGTAGTCCGGGTGGTGGCCGCCCTGGAACATGATCTGCGTGCCGCCGAGCTCGACGGTCTCGGCGCAGCGCCGCAGGATGTCGTCGAGGTCGCGGGTCCAGCCCTTGGCGGTGTCCTTGGGCGCGGCGTAGAAGGCGCAGAACTTGCACGCCGTGACGCACACGTTCGTGTAGTTGATGTTCCGCTCGATGATGTACGTCGCGATGTGCTCCGTACCGGCGTACCTCCGCTTGCGCACGGCGTCGGCGGCGGCGCCCAGCGCGTGCAGCGGGGCGTCGCGGTAGAGGGCCAGGGCCTCTTCGGGGGTGATCCGCCCACCGGCCGCGGCACGGTCGAGGACGGGCTGAAGGTCGGCCTTCTCGGTCACCGGTGTCCCTTTCGCAAAAGGTGTGGACGGACCGATCCAGCGTACGCCAGCGGCCCCGGGCGGCCGACGTCAGGCCGCGTACGCGCCGATCAGCAGCCCCGTGAAAGCGCCGCCGATCAGGAACGGCCCGAACGGGATCGCCGTCTTGCGCCCCGCCCTCCGGGCGACCACCAGCGCGCCCCCGTACACCGCCCCGAACACGAACCCGGCGAGGGTGCCCAGCATCACGGCCGGCCAGCCGTACCAGCCGAGTACGGCGCCCGCGCCGAGCGCGAGCTTCACGTCGCCGAAGCCCATGCCACCCGGGTTGATGAGGAACAGCACGAAGTAGCCGGCGCCCAGCGCGAGCGCGCCCAGCAGGGCGGTGGTCCACTCCCCGGCGTGCTCGGGGACGAGCGCGGCCAGGCCGAGCAGGGCGAGGGCGGCGCCGGCGAAGGGCAGGGTCAGCGGGTCGGGCAGCCGCTGCACCCGGAAGTCGACGACCGCGAGCAGCACCCCGAGGGGGCCGAGCAGCAGCCAGACGCCCAGCTCGGGCCGGGTCCCGGTGGCGGCGGCGAGGGCGGCGCAGACCAGCGCGGTCACCGCGGCGAGCACCAGGCGGCTCGGCCCGTAGCGGACTCCGGGCGGCGCCCGGTGGTACTCGGTGCCGGTGGTGGCGTCGTACGTCGGCCCGGTCACGGTCCCCGGCGGGACGCACTCCGCGCAGCGGGCCCGCCCGAGCCAGCCGCCGACCGGGTGTCCGCCCGGGCACTCGGTGTGCCAGGCCTCGCCGGCCGGCGCGGAGAACCGGTAGGCCGCCCGGGGCAGCAGGGTGCCGGCCACCGCGCCCCACGCCGCGGCGCCCGCCACGAGCACGAGGTCGGTCATCCGGCGAGGGCGGCGTCGTCGCGCCAGGTCGGCAGCAGTTCGTCGAGCAGCGCCTCGGTGCGCGGCGGCAGCCCGCGGGCCCCGCTGCGGCCGAGCAGGTCGGCGGCGAGGGCGGTGAGCCGCGCGGGGTCGCCCAGGGCGTGGGTGGCGCGCAGCAGCTCGTTCCACAGCCGCTCGTCGGAGGAGGCGGTGCGCAGCGCGGCGTTCAGCGCCTCGATGGCCTTCTCCGCGCGGTCCTTCTCCATGTGGAACTCGGAGAGGGCGAGCCCGGTGTCCGCGACCAGCAGCGGGAGCTGGGCGTCGACGATCTCGTGGCCGAGCCAGCGGTAGCGGCCCTCGGGCCGGTCGGCGAGCAGCGGCCCGCGCACCAGCACCAGCGCGTCGGTGAGCAGCCGCCCGCGTACCGCCCTGCTGTCGACCCCCCTGCCCTGGGTGGCCTCGTGGTACAGCGACCGCAGCACGTCCAGGTCGGAGACGACGGACTTGGCGAGGGTGAGCCGTCCGGTGGCGTCGGCGCCGAGGCGGGGCGTGCCGTCGGGGTCGGTGCCGAGCCAGGCGCGCAGCCGCTCGATCAGCGCCTCGCGCACGTCGTCGGTGACGCCGCGCGGCCAGAGCGCGGAGGACAGCACCCGCGGGTGCACCCCCTCGCGGTGCAGCAGCAGCAGCGCGAGCGCCTCGTGGAGCAGGGCGCTGCGTTCGCCGTCCGGGGTGTCGAGCCCGATGATCTCGTACGGTCCGACCAGCCGCGCGTAGACGGCGGGCCGCCCCTGCTCGCTGACGTCGACGAGGAACGGCGGTGTGTCGCCCGGTCCGTCGGGGCCGCGCTCGGGGTCCGCGTCGACGAACAGCTCGACGACCGCGCGCTGTTGGGCGGCGGGCAGGAGCTGGGCGTCGAGTTCGAGACCGAGCAGCGGGGCGAGCAGCCTGCCCTCGCCGGTGATCTGCATCTCCCAGGCCGCGCCCGGCAGTTCGCCGTCGCCGGTGCCGACGAGGTAGCCGATGCCGAGGCGGCTCGCGTCGGCGGCGAGTTCGGCGAGCGTGACGGCGTCCTCGGCGGACGGCTCCGCGGCGAGCAGGACGAGGTGCGGGGCCCAGCGGGTGTGCTGGGCGGGCCCGGTGCGTCCGGTGAGCACGGAGTCGTGCCCGGCGGCGCCGAGCGCGCCGCGCCGCTGCCGGGTCTCGGCCTCCATGGTCTCGATCAGCGCCTCGATGCCGTCGAGGTGGCGCAGCCGGCTGGGCGCGAGCGGGGTCAGGTCCTCGCCGAACCCGACGAGGGTGATGGTCATCCGGTCCGACCAGCCGTTGGTGGCCAGCTCGGCGGCCACGGAGGCGAACACGGCGGCCCGGTCGGCCTCGCTGCCGCTCAGCGAGACGATGCCGGGGACGGCCTCCAGGTTGAGCAGCAGCCGGGAGTCGTCCATGGTGCCGAGGCTGACGAGGCCGGGGAAGGGAGCGGCGGTGTCGGCGTCCTCGTACCGTCCGGCGTCGTCCTTGGCCAGCATCCAGAGCGTCTCGTCCTGGCCGAGCTGCCAGGGCGCCGGCGGCTTCCCGGACGGCTGGGCGAGCTGGAGGTGCAGGTCGCCCTTGGTGAGCCAGGCCGCGTAGACGGTGGGCAGCGGACGGGACTCGGCGGCCAGGGAGGCGGCGAGCCCGCGCAGCGACCGGTCGAGCAGCCGTACGCCCTCGGGGTCGGCGCCGACCAGCAGCGCGTCCTGCACGTCCTGGGCGTCCCCGGTGGGCGTGGGCGGCTCCATCCCGCGCCGCCCGCCGATGCCGGCGAACGCCGACTGCCACAGGGCCTGCCGGCGCCGGTGGCCGAGCGCGCCGAGCAGGCCGGCGGCGAGCAGCGGGGCGGTGAGGAGTGCTTCGGGCAGACCGAAGGTGGACGTCTCGCGGGCGGGGGCGGCGTGCTCCTGACCGCCGGCCTCGTCGGGCGCGGGAGCGGGCGCGGGCCGCTGTTCGGGCACGGAGACCTCGGCGGCGCCGCCGCCACCGCCCTGGGCGTGGTCCCCGGTCCTGTCGTAGTCGCGGATCTGCTGGCGCGCCTCGGGCGAGAGCTCGGGCGCCTCGTCCGGCATCTCGACGAGTTCGCCGCCGCGCGCGTCGCCGGGCATCTCCATGATCCAGCCGGGCCGGATCAGGCTGGCCTCGGACAGCTTGGAACCGTCGGGCTGCGTACGGTCCTTGTTGAGCTCGAAGATCTCCTTGTACCGGCGTCCGTCGCCGAGGTGCCGCTCGGAGATCTCCCAGAGGGAGTCGTGGTGGCGTCCCTCGGGCGGCTGGATCCGGTAGAACTTCGTGTCGCCCTGCTGCCTGGCGCCGGTGCTCGCGGCCGCCTCGGCGTGCGACGCCTGCTCGGCGAGCGCGGCGGCCGCGCCGGACGCCTGCTCCTGCTGCTGGGCGAAGAGGCCGGGGGTCTGCTGGGCGGCGGCCACGGTGGGCCGCTGGTTGCCGTCGAGGCTCTGCCCGAGCTGGCTCAGTCCGGGGGTGAAGCTGGCCGCGGTGGCGCCGACGAGCAGTACGGCGGCGACGAGTTGCCGGGCGAGCAGCTGGCTGGGCCCGGCGCCGGGCACCCGCCCCGGCACGCCGACGCCGGACAGCGCGGCCTTCATCTCGACGAGCACGCACGCGGTGAACTGGGCCCAGGCGAGCCAGACGACGAAGGTCAGGATGGAGAGGAACGTCCCGACGGAGATGTCCTGCTTGAGCCACTCCATCGGCTCGAACGTCTCCGGGAACGGCCAGCCCGCGGTGACGGCCAGCGCGAACGGCACGCCGACGAGCAGCGCGAGCAGCGCCACGAAGGCGAGGAACGCCTTGACGAAGTCCCCGAAGGTCCGCCGCCGCACCCGCACCGGCTGGGGGGTCCGGTTCCGGGGAGCCGTCGAGCTGGACGAGCTGGGACTGCGGCGTCGCGGCATGGCGGGTGTCCTGGGTCGAGTGGAGGAAGGGTCTGCTGAGCGTACAGAGATCTTATTGACTCCCATGGGCGCAGTCGAAGGGTGCGTTCACCTCCGCCCTGCAGGAAGCGGCTCCACTCCGCTCCCGCCGGACCGGGTCCAACTGAGGCACGTCCGGGGCGGGGAGAGCGGCACCCGCACGCGAGCGGGCCCCGGACACAGCTGTGCGCTGTGTCCGGGGCCCGCCCTCACGCGTTCTCAGCGCACGTGGACCGTGCGGCTCAGACCATCGTGGTGTGCGCGTGCCCGTTCGCCACGGCGGCGCCGGGCGTCACCGAGGCGCCGAGTCCGGCGCAGACGGAGAGCGGACCGACCTCGGCGTGCAGGGCCGCGGCGGCGGAACCGCCGGCCGTGGTGACGGCGAGGCCCGCGGCGGCGTCGACGCCGCCGTGGAGACCGCCGGACACCTGGTCCAGGTCCGCGTCGGAGATTTCGACAGTTTCGACCTGGGGGACGAAGTTCATGTCAGGTCTTTCCTTTCGCATCAAGGAATGTGAGCGGCGGAGCACACCCGAATTCCGAGTGGGGAAATCCGGAACCGTTCACCGGGGGGCCGCGCACTGATCCAAGCACGACCCCGAACGGCTCACCAGCGACGTCCTGTCGATGAACGCCTCGATGGCGTCGGCGAATTCACCGGTGTGGGAATGCGGTCACGAAAAGGGCCCGCGCCTTCACGCTACCCACCGGTTACGGCGGGCCGCCGGCGGGACGATCCGTCCAGCCGGTCCGATCCGCGGCCTCCGCCCCATTTCCGTGCGACCTCGCGGTGAACGGTGTGCAGGTTGCCGGTACTTTTCGGAACGGCCGGAGGCGGACGGTCGCGGCGGGCGTCAGCCCACCTCGTTCTCCGCCACCGCCTGCCCGCGCACCACCACGTTCCCGCCGTAGAACATGCCCGTGAAGACCGGCGCGTACGTCAGCTGCACCTCGACCTGGACCGCGTCCACGGTCGCCGCCACGCAGTGCGTCGCCGCGATGTCCGGCCCGGACATGTCCATCTCGCGGGCGAAGGCCTTCACCCGGGCGTCGCAGTTCTCGTAGTTGATCGGCGCGGGGCCGCCCTCGTTGTCGTAGAGCGCCTCGCGGTCGATGTCCTGGGCGGCGTAACGGGCCGCCTGCTCCGCGATGTCGGCTGCCCGCTCCCGCTTGGAGATGGACATGCCGCCGTCGATGACGAAGGCCGCCAGGGACAGGAAGACCAGCGCGAAGATGATGACCGCGCCGGCCCCCGAGCCGCGGTCGTCCAGCCGCCCGCGCCGCTCCGACAGCCAGGTCCGCGTCCGTGCCGCGCTCACGCCGTCCTCCGGTACGGGTCCAGCGGCGAGCTGAAGCTCGCGGTCAGGGTCGTCGGGATGTTCAGGCCCAGCATGGCGAGACCGCGCACCTCGCAGCTCACCTCGACCGTGAAGAGGGTGTCCGGCTCGAAGCCCCGGCTGGTCTGCAGGACGGTCACCGGGCCCGAGCAGACGTCCGCGAGGTTCGCCTCCGCCGCCGCCCTCGCCTCGGCCATCGCCGTGCCGTGGTCCTTCTGGATCGAGCCCGCGCGGGCCGCGTCACGCGCCGCGCCGTCCAGCGCGCCACGTCCGTCGACCAGTTGCCCGAACCCCACCAGCACCAGGATGAAGAGGATCATCACCGGCGCGAGGATGACCACCTCGACGGTGGACAGGCCCCGGTCGCCCGCCTTCGGCCTTCCGGCCGTCAGGGGGAGCCCCATCTAGTTCTCGCCCTCCTGCACGAACCGCTCCACCGGCCCCACCGACTGCGCGTGCACCGTCAGGTCCAGGCCCGGGAACACCGTCGGGATCCGTGCGGTGATCTCCACGCCCACCGTGTTCTGCTCCGGCTGGAGCGTCCTCACGTCCGGCGCCAGCACCAACTGCGGGCCCAGCTGCCGGATGTAGCTGTCCACCACGCCCCGCGCCTCGCCCCGCCAGGCCCCCGGCTCGGCGTCCGCCGTCGCCCGCGCCTTGCGCGCGCCCGCCTGCGCCGCCGCCTGGGCGACGTGATCGGCGAAGAAGTACAGCGCGAACTGCACCGTCGCGAAGATCATGAAGAACAGCACGGGCGTGAGCAGCACGAACTCGATCGCGGTCATGCCGGACTCGCCGCGGGCGGAAGCGGCCTCCACCCGTCGGCGTACCCAGCGGCGTACGCGCATCCCCGCCAACCCCGTTGTCGTCGTACGCGCCGTCAGCAGGTCTTGCCCGCGTCCGCGCCCTTGATGCAGTCGCCGACCTTGTTGGCGCCCTCGCTCAGCGCGGCGTTGATGATCGCGGCCACCACGCCGACGATCGCCACGACGACCGCCGAGATGATGACCCACTCCACCGCGGAGGCGCCGCGGTCGAGTTCGCCGGAGCGGGCGCGCTCCACGCGGGCCCGCACGAAGGTGACCAGGAAGTCCACGGCGGGGATGCCGGTGTGGAAGGTACGTCCGTTCATGACGCGTTGTCCTCTCGAATTCGGTTCACGGAAGTTCTGACGTACGGCCCGGGGTTCGCGGTTCTCACACCTGGAACACCCGCATCGCCGCCGGGAAGATCAGGAACACGAGGAACCCCGCGCACAGCAGCAGCTGCGCCACGAGCATCGACTGCGACTTCTCGCCCGCACTGCCCTCGATCTCGGAGAGTTCACGGTGCCGCATGGTCTCGGCGCGGGAGGCCAGGGACTCGCGCACCTTGGCGCCGTCGTCCGCGACGAGCGCCAGGGAGGCGGAGAGGTCCTTGAGCTCCTCCACGCCCAGCTCCTCCCCCAGCTGCCCCAGCGCCTGCCACTGGCTGATGCCGGTGATCCGGGCGTCGGCGAGGGCGTTGCGGATACGGTGCGTCGCCCAGCCGTCGGAGACCTCGGCCGCCGCCATCAGCGCCTCCGGCAGGCCACGCCCGCCGGCCAGGCTCATCGACACCAGGTCCAGATACGCGCCGATCACCCGCCGCAGGTCGCGCCGCTTGTCCGCGGCGTCCCGGCGCACCTCCAGGTCGGGCAGGAAGAAGAACAGCGCCGCGCACAGCAGCGCCAGCCAGACCGGGATGATCGGGCTGTCGCCGAAGCCGAGCGTCCAGACGATGGCGAAGAGGAACGGCCCGAAGAACAGACCCGCCACCGACAGCAGCACCTTGGTCGCCAGGAACTTCTCCCAGCTGCGTTCGAGCACGGCGAGGTCCGCGCGCAGCGAGCGCTGCTCCCAGCCCTGCTGCAGATAGAACTCGGCGACCCGTACGCCCATTTCGGCGCGCAGGGTGCCGAGCCGGCCGGTGTCCTGCGTCGTCCGCGCCGACTCGTAGGCGGTCCCGCGGGCCCGCATCGCGTCGATCCGGGCGACCTGGGAGACCGCACTGCGCTTGGTGGGCATCAGCGCCCGGACGAGGACGTAGACGCCGAGTCCGAGGACCGCGCCGATGACCACCGGCATGGTCAGTTGGTCACTCACCGGCGTACCCCCTCTTCCGGCTGGAGCGGCGCCTGCTGCTGAGCCGGTCCGGCGCCGGGCGTGCGCGGACGCACGAACCGCACCGCCGACTCGTCACGCACCAGGAACCGTTCGGGCGTCTCGATGGTGGACAGCTTGCGCAGCCACCAGAAGCCGAGCGCGAACAGACCGCAGACACAGGCGAGTACGAGCTGCCCGACCGCCGTCCCGTACGGCTCGACGAAGTCCCGGTTGAAGACGGACAGTCCCAGCACGAACGCGATCGACACGGCGACCACGATCTGCACCGAGCGACGGGTGGAGGCGCGCTGCGCCATCACGCGCTGCCGCATGTCCACCTCCTCGCGCGCCGACTTGGCCAGCGCGCCCAGCACCTGCCGCAGACCGGGCCCGCGCAGCCGGGCGTTGAGGATCAGCGCGGCGACGATGATGTCGGCGGAGGCGTCGTCGATCTCGTCGGCGAGCTGCTGGAGCGCCTCGGGCAGCGGGGTGCGGGAGCGCAGCCGGTCGACGAGCGCGTCGAGGTGCGGGCGCAGCACGGGCGCGGCGGCACGCGCGGACGCCGGGATCGCCTGCTCCAGGCCCACCGCGCCGGCGATGGTGTCGCGCAGCGACTCGGTCCAGGAGGCCAGCGCCTCCACCCGCTTCATCGCGGCCCGCTCCTCGGAGGCTCCGCCGAAGAGGCGGTCCCAGAAGAAGACGAGGACCGCGGCGGCGATCCCGGCGACCACCCAGCGGGTCAGCAGCAGCACGGCGAGGCCGACGAGCGCGGCGAGCGAGCCGCGCCGGCCGGCGAACCGGATCAGCTCGTTCGCCCGCTCGCTCGCCTTCTGCTTCTCGTGCGCGGGCTTCGGGGGCAGTCCCCGCACCGCGACGGCGAGCAGGGCGAGCCCGCCGCCGACGGCGACGCCGGACGCGAGGGCGTAGAGGACAGTGGTGGAGAACAGTCCGCCCATGGAGCCGAGCGAGTCGAGCGACCCGAGCGCGGCGAGGTCGGTGGTGGCGGGGGTCACCGGCTCACCCCCACGTTCCGCTGGGCCGGTAGCCGTAGGCCATCAGTTCCTCCAGGCAGGCTATGGGGGCGTGCGCGCCGACCCGCCCGTCGGGCGTCTGGGCGAACACCTCGCTGGACAGCACGCGTCCGTCGACGCCGTTGACCTCGCGGACGGAGGTGACCAGGCGCTGGAGGCGGCCGCCGCTCTGGTAGTCGTTGCGCCGCTGGATGAAGACGACGAAGTTCACCGCGCCCGCGATCAGCATCTGGCTGGCCTCGATGGGCAGCCGCTCCGTGGCCTGCAGGGCGTAGGTGGAAATACGGTTGAAGACCTCGCTGGAGCTGTTGGCGTGGATCGTGGACAGCGAGCCGTCGTTGCCCTGGGACATCGCGTTCAGCATGGTCACGATCTCGTCGCCGAGCACCTCACCGACGATGACCCGGGAGGGGTTCATGCGCAGCGAGCGGCGCACCAGCTCCGCCATCGAAATGGTGCCCTGCCCTTCGGAGTTGGGCAGCCGCTCCTCGAACGCCACGACGTTGGGGTGCAGGTCGGGGAAGGTGTCGAGCCCCAGCTCGAGCGCCCGCTCGACGGTGATCAGCCGCTCGTGCGGCGGGATCTCGTTGGCGAGGGCGCGCAGCAGCGTCGTCTTGCCGGCGTTGGTCGCGCCCGCGATCATGATGTTCTTGCGGGCGCGGACGGCGCAGGCGAGGAAGTGCCCGAGCTCCGGGCTCAGCGTCCCGTTGCCGACGAGGTCGGAGATGAACACCTTGCCCATGCGGGCACGGCGGATGGACAGCGCGGGCCGGCGCGCCACGTCCATGACGGCCGACAGACGCGAACCGTCCGGCAGCCGCAGGTCGAGCTGCGGGTTGGCCGAGTCGAAGGGGCGCGACGACAGGCCGGAGTAGGCGCCCAGCACCTGGATCAGCTCGATGAGCTCCTCGTCGGTCTCGGCGACGGGCTCACCCCGCGCCTCCCGCCCGTCCGAGTAGCCGACGAACACCTGGTCGCAGCCGTTGATGTCGATGTTCTCGACCTCGGGGTCGTCCAGCAGCGGCTGCAGCCGCCCGACACCGAACAGCGCGGCGTGCACGGCGGCCGCGTACTGCTCCTCCGTCTCCGCGTCCAGCGGCGTGCGGCCCGCGTTGATCTCCGCGCGGGCGTACTCCTCCAGTATCTGGGCGATGACGGCACGGGCGTACTGCCGCTCGTCCTCGGTGGACATCGGCGTGACGCCGTTGACCTGGTCGAGACGGCGCTGTTCGGCGATCCGGTCGCCGGCGTCCTGACGGAACCGCTTGACCAGCTGATGGTCGACAGCGGTCATCGCCCGGCTCCGTGGCCCTGGTGCGCCTGCCGGTCCTGAGCGGAGGTCGCGGCCCAGGCCGCGCCGTACTGCTGGTACACGTCGGCCGTCACCTTGCGCGCGGAGCGGATCAGCAGCGACTTGTCGAGCCGCCCGCGCCTGCGCCCGGCCAGCTGCTCGGCGCCCGCCGGGTCGTCGGCGAGGGTGCCGACCACCCGGGCGCCGGTCTGCGCGTGCACGAGCATGTCGTTGACCTGGGACGCGAGCTTGGCGGCGTCCCCCGTGTCGGCGACGAGGACGACGCCGATCACCGGGTTGCCGAGGGTGGCCGCGCCGCGCGGCCCGCCGTGCAGCTTGCCGGCGAGCGCGGCGGCCCGGTCCCGCACGCGCGCGAGCGCCTCGGGCTCGGTGCGCGAGATCAGCAGGACGAGGGAGGCGTGCGGGAACAGCTCCACGGCAGGGGTGTCCCCGCTGATCCGCCCGCAGTCGGCGATGACGTCGGCGGGCGCGTGCGGGGAGTCGGCGAGCGAGGCGAAGGCGTGCCCGAGGGTCGGCCACAGCCCGGTGAGGCCGGCCGCCTGCTCGGCGATGCCGAGCCCGACGAGCACTTCGAGTCCGCCGCTCAACGGCTGCACGTGGTCCCAGAGTTGGTCGGGCACGAGTCCGCGGCGCGCGGTGGCGGCGATGGACAGCATCCCGGTGTTCGGGTTCAGCGGCCCGCCGTGCGCGGCGGCGCTGCGGTAGACGAGGTCACCGCCCGCCGGGTCGGCCTCGGCGAGCAGCACACGCCGGGGCCAGACCGCCGCGAGGGCGACGGCCGCGGTGGTGACGCCGGGGGAACCCTTGTCGGCGGCGAGGGCGATGAGGGCCATGGGTCGGGTGCCGCCTTCTAGTTGCCAGGAACGAGGACGAGAGCCACCTCGCCGTTGGAAGCGGCCTGGGTGAGCACCGCGGCCTCGGCGCTGTCGACGAGCAGCGTCACCGGCTTGTTGGCGCTGCTGACGATGTCGTCGCTCTTCCCGGCCTGCACGAAGTCCACCCGGGCCTGCTCCACGAGCAGCGAGTCGCTGCCGCCGCCGGCCGAACCGCCGGTGCCGGCGTCGTCGTCGGAGCCGGAACGGGAGGTGCCGCCGACACGGTAGGCGGCGACGACGTCACCGGACTCCAGACCGGCCGGGTACTGCCCCTCCTTGAGGGACATCCCCACGAGGGCCTTGCCGGAGGGGACCTTGGCCTCGTCCCCGAACATCTCGCCCACGGCGACGACACCGGCCGGGATCGCGCTGACGGCCTTGAGCTTCTTCAGGGCGTCCAGCTGCGACCACTCGACGTAGTGGATGCCCGGGTCCTCGGCGACCATCACCGAGGTGGTGTTGGAGTCGGTGACCGGCTGCCCCGCGGGAATCGGCTCGGTGATCTTGACGACCTCGATCCGGTCCCCCGCCTGCAGCACCAGCATCGTGGCGCCGAGCGCACCGACCAGGATCAGCAGCACCGCCAGCGCGGCCAGCGCCGGCTTGCGCTCGCGGGGCGGAGTGGGAAGCCGGTCACCGACCGCCGGCCCCGCCGGAGCCGCGGAACGACCGGCGCCCGCCCCCGCACGCTCTTGGATCTTCACGCAACCGCTCCCCGTACACCCACGATGAAGTCTGCCAAGTTCTCGGAAATTCCGGACACTTCACCCACGAGCACTCTCGCGCGACATGCGCGACGGCTCGGACCTACCCGCCCGACCTGGGCGAATAGCCAACGCTGAGGTGAGTGTCAAGCCATGGCACCGTATCAGCCACGCATAAGCCCCTCAAGACAGAACCCGTCACACCCGCACCGGGCCCCACAACGTTCCTCATCTGCAATTTCACCATTGAACAACCCAGTTGGACCCGGCCCCCCACCTGTGCGCCGGCAAACCCCCTCAACCCCGGCCGACCACACCCCACATACATCCCCTCACGCACCGCACACGACCCCCGCACGATTCACCCGCAAGGTCTCCAGCCGGCCACATCCAGACCGACACCCGGCCCGGCGACAGGCCGTACAGGGCAGTCCCGCACTCCCGCGACGACCTTGTCGACGCCCGTGCATTTCGGCTCATTCAACGCGTAGTTCGCGCTGGTGAAACCGGTAACCCCATCGATATCGTCGACACACTGGAAGCACTCGTCTCACGGGGGAGCCCACTGTGAAGCGCCGCACATTGCCCATTGCCGCCACGTTCGCCGCCGCGACCTTGATGCTGACGGCCTGCGGAGGAGGGGACGACAAGGCCGGCGACAGCGACAAGATCGCCGGCACCGGCCAGGGCACGGAGAAGCCGAGCAAGTCGGCGAAGCCCTCGGGAGCACCGGCACAGGACAAGCCCGACGGCGTGGACGTGTCCCTGCCCGCGGACATGAACCTGGTCTTCGACTGGGAGAAGCCGGAGAAGGAGAACGAGGCGGCGGCGATGGACGACGCGGCCAATTACGTCCGTGCCATCTACCGCGGTATCGACAAGCGCACGACCGAGGACGCCGCCGTCGCTGCCTACTCCTCGGGTGACGGCCTGAAGTACGCGAGGACGCAGATCGACGCCCGTCTCGAAGGCGACTGGACGGCAACCGGCACCCGCCGTCACTACCAGGCCACCACCAGGTCCGCGTCGAACGGGAACTCGGTGGAGGTCGCGTTCTGCGTGGACTCGAGCAAGTTCTACTCCAAAGAGG
>Ga0247820_10000067_pt1 | contig 47075 bp, 45 predicted proteins | sample 13C_Glucose_Day1_2_FD_192480 | JGI IMG/M metagenome (GOLD analysis project Ga0247820, IMG submission 192480) | Soil microbial communities from agricultural site in Penn Yan, New York, United States - 13C_Glucose_Day14 | ecosystem: Environmental > Terrestrial > Soil > Agricultural land | place...
GCGGGCAAGCCCGCGAAAGGGCCATCAGCCCCAGCTTAGCTGCTCAGCCCAGGAACAGCTTGTAGGCCGGGTTGTCAGTCTCGTCCCAGTACGGGTAGCCGATTTTCGCCAGCGCCGCCGGCACCAGGTGGCGCTCGTCCTCCGGCACCTGCAACCCCGCCACTACGCGCCCGTCAGCGGCGCCATGGTTGCGGTAATGGAACATCGAGATATTCCAGCGCCCGCCCAGCTTGTTGAGGAAGTTGAACAGCGCCCCTGGCCGCTCGGGGAACTCGAAGCGCAGCACCATCTCGTCACTGGCACCGGCCGAATGGCCACCGACCATGTGGCGAATATGCAGCTTGGCCAGCTCGTTGTCGGTCAGGTCGGTAACCGGGAAGCCCTGCTCGGTCAGCTGCTGCACCAGCGCCGCTCGTGGGTCGTTTTCCGGGTGGGTCTGCACGCCCACGAAGATATGCGCCTCGTCGGAGGTGTGCTTGCGGTAGTTGAACTCGGTGATCTGGCGCTTGCCGATAGCCTCGCAGAAGGCCTTGAAGCTGCCCGGGCGCTCGGGAATGGTAACGGCGATGATCGCTTCGCGCTTTTCACCCAGCTCGGCACGCTCGGCCACATGCCGCAGGCGGTCGAAGTTGACGTTGGCACCGGAGTCGATGGCCACCAGAGTCTGCCCGGTCACGCCGTACAACTCGACGTACTTCTTGATGCCCGCCACGCCCAGGGCACCGGCAGGTTCGGTGATCGAGCGGGTATCATCGTAGATATCCTTGATGGCCGCGCAGATCTCGTCGGTACTGACGGTGACCACTTCATCCACATGGTGGCGGCAGATATCGAAGGTGTGCTGGCCGATCTGCGCCACCGCCACGCCGTCGGCGAACAGCCCGACCTGCGGCAGCACCACGCGCTCGCCGGCCGCCATGGCCGCCTGCAGGCAGTTGGAGTCGTCCGGCTCGACGCCAATCACCTTGATTTCCGGGCGCAGGTACTTCACGTAGGCAGCAATCCCGGCGATCAGGCCACCGCCACCCACCGGCACGAATATGGCGTCCAGCTGGCCAGGGTGCTGGCGCAGGATTTCCATGGCCACCGTGCCCTGCCCGGCGATGGTGTGCGGATCGTCGTAGGGGTGTACGTAGACGAAGCCCTTTTCATCGACCAGTTTCAGCGAATAGGCCAGCGCCTCGGGGAACGAGTCGCCATGCAGCACCACCTTGCCGCCCCGCGAACGCACGCCTTCGACCTTGATCTCAGGGGTGGTCTTGGGCATCACGATAGTGGCCTTGATGCCCATCTCGCGTGCGGCCAAGGCCAGGCCCTGGGCGTGGTTGCCGGCCGAGGCGGTGACCACGCCACGGGCTAGCTCATCCGGTGTCAGTTGGGCCAGCTTGTTGTAGGCCCCGCGGATCTTGAACGAGAACACCGGCTGCAAGTCTTCGCGCTTGAGCAGAATCTGGTTGCCCAGGCGCTTGCTCAGCTGCCCCGCGCTCTGCAGCGGGGTTTCGACCGCAACGTCGTAGACGCGCGAGGTGAGGATCTTCTTGACGTACTGTTCGAGCATCGGGAAAGCATCACTGGGCCGCGGGACAAGGGCTGGGAGTCTACCCCAGCGCTACGTCGGGCGACCACAGCAAAGCCGCCCGAGCCGTTATACTAGGCTCTTTTCAAAACCGCACCTGCCCCTCTCGGAGCCCGCATGACCCAGGACCAACTCAAACAGGCCGTCGCCCAGGCCGCTGTCGACATCATTCTGCCCAAGCTGGATGAAAAGAGCGTCGTCGGCGTCGGTACCGGTTCGACCGCCAACTTCTTCATCGACGCCCTGGCTCAGCACAAGACCGCCTTCGACGGCGCGGTCGCCAGCTCCGAAGCCACCGCCCAGCGTCTGAAGGGCCATGGCATCCCGGTCTACGAGCTGAACAGCGTCAGCGAACTGGAGTTCTACGTGGACGGCGCCGACGAGAGCGACGCGCACCTGAACCTGATCAAGGGCGGCGGCGCAGCCCTGACCCGCGAGAAAATCGTCGCTGCAGTGGCCAAGACCTTCATCTGCATCGCCGACGCCAGCAAACTGGTACCGGTGCTGGGCGCCTTCCCGCTGCCGGTCGAAGTGATCCCTATGGCCCGCAGTCACGTGGCGCGTCAGCTGGTCAAGCTGGGTGGTGACCCGGTTTACCGTGAGGGCGTGGTTACCGACAACGGCAACGTGATCCTCGATGTGCACAACCTGCAGATCACCAACCCGGTGGAGCTGGAAGCGCAGATCAACGCCATCGTTGGCGTGGTGACCAACGGCCTGTTCGCGGCGCGGCCGGCGGATTTGCTGTTGCTGGGTACCGCTGAGGGCGTGAAAAGCCTGAAGGCCGAGTAAAACCCTTCGCGGGTAAACCCGCTCCCACAGGTAATGCGCTGGCCTCAAGGCCCGTGACATCCCTGTGGGAGCGGGTTCACCCGCGAATAGGTCCTCACAGGCACTCACTCCGCTGGCTGTTTGAACACATAGAACAGGTTCGGCTCACTGACCAGGTAGATGGTCCCCGCCTCGTCCATCGCAATCCCCTCCGCCTGCGGCACCGTCGCCTGCAACCCCTGAAACCCCTTGCGCAGCGACATGGTACTCAGCGGCCGACCCTCGACATCCAGCTCCAGCACCAGCCGCGACTCGTCCGACAGCGCCAGCAGATGCCCGCTGCGCTCATCGAACTGCAAGCTCGACAGGTCCCGCACGAACAGCCGCGAATCGCGCTTGCGGTCCTGCACCACATGCACCGCATAGGGCTGCTCAGGTTTGTCGTGCGGGAAGCCATGCACCTCGTAGATCAACATCGGGTCACGCTCCTTGGCAACGAACAGGCGCTTGCCCGCCGAATCGTAGGCCAGCCCCTCGAAGCCCTTGTTGCCGTTCAGGCCAATGCCCAGGGTCAGCTGCTCGGCATCGCCGGCATCAAGGAACATCGTGTCGTCTTCCAGGCGCACGCGAATCAGCCGCTGCTGACGCTCGTCGGTGATCACATAGCTGTTGGGCCCGACGTACTCCACGGCTTCCGGGTCGCCGAAGCCGGTCAGCGGTACCCGGCGCAGGATGCGGCCGTCCAGCGACAGCTCGATCAGCTCCGAGCGGGCATTGGTGACTGTAAACAGAGTCTTGCGATCGGGGTCGTAGGTCAGCGCCGATATGTCGTCATCCAGCCCTTCAACCGGCTGCGCCTCAACCACTACCTGGTAACGGTCCAGGCCGATGCTCTGTTCGGCTGGCTGCCACCAGGCCTTGAGGTTGAACCAGCCACGCTCGAACAGGCGAAACTCCTGCCCGGCCAAGCCGAGCAGGATCAAGCCGATGACGGCCAGAACAGGAAACGGGCGAACAAAACGGCGCATGGGGGCAGACTCGACATAGGGGTGGCGAATCTAACCATGAACAACTGAAGTAAAGCTTAATGCCAGCATCCGAAAAGTCGGATATTGGGCTCAGTTCTTTCTGAAGCGATAGAACAGGGCCGGCTCGCTGACCATGTACAGGTTGCCCTTGTCGTCCATGGCCACCCCTTCGGCACGCGGGATGGTGTCCTGCAGGCCGTTGAAACCGCCGAGCAAGGTCATGAAGCTGACTTGCTGGCCCTGCTCGTCCAGCTCCAGGAGCATGTTGGAATCGGCCGAAAGTACCAGCAGGTGGCCTGTACGCGGGTCGACACCCAGCGCCGAGAGGTTGCGCAGGTCCAGTTCGTCACTAGGCAACGGCTGCTTTTCGCCCGTGAGCGGGCTGCGGCCATCGGTGTTCCAGGTGTACAGCTTGGGCGGGCGCTCCTCGCCGATGACCAGGCGCTGGCGCAGCGGGTCCCAAGCTACCGCCTCGAAACCTTTGTTGCTCTTCACCGACTGGCCGAGGTCGTGGCTCTGGAAATCATCATGGTTCAACACGGTGGTCTGCGCATCCACCTTGACCACGGTCAGGTCGTGCAGGCGCTCGTCGGTGATTGCCAGGTAGCCGTCTTCCAGCACGGCGACGCCTTCGGGGTTGTTCCAGCCGTTTAGGGGGATCTTGCGCAGAACATCGCCATCCAGGCTCAGTTCGACCAGGATCGGGTTCTTGCCCATGACAGCGAACAGCGTGCGGGTACGTGGGTTGAAGGCCACATCCGAAGCTTCATCATCGTCCATGCCCGGCAAAGGTTTGGCATCGATATCCACCTGGTAGTCCGGCAGCCATACGCTTTCGCTGCGTTCGGCGGTGCTTTCGAAGCTTTCCTTGACCCACAGCGCGCCGCGGTCATCCCAGTGCATGGCCACGGCCACGCCATAGCCGATTACCGCTGCCACGGCCAGGCCGAAGGGCCAGCGCAGGAAGAAACGACGCTTTGGGGTTGCCGGGGCGCTGGTGGGAGATGGCATGCGGGGTTCCTGGGAAATAGGCGTAGATCCGCGCATTATCCGGATGAGGTGTGAAAAATCGGTAAACAGCACCGGCCTATTCGCGGGTAAACCCGCTCCCACAGGGCTCTCCACAGGTTTGAAGCTTGTGATATTCCTGTGGGAGCGGGTTTACCCGCGAAGAAGGCGACGCGGTTTCGAGTCAGAGTACCCGGCTTTCGAAGCGGCTCACACCCGGCAGCTCGAGCACCACTTCGTCACCGACACTGAACGGCCCTACGCCAGCCGGGGTGCCGGTGAGGATCACATCCCCAGCCTGCAGCGAAAAATGCGCGGCCATGTGCTGGATCATCGGCACGATGGGGTTGAGCATCATCGCGCTGTTGCCGTCCTGGCGAACTTCGCCGTTGACGGTCAGGCGCACCGGGATGTCGGTCACATCCTCGAAACTGGCAGCCGACACGAACGGCGGCAATACGCAGGCGCCGTCGAAGCACTTGGCCAGCTCCCAGGGCAGGCCCTTTTCCTTCAGCTTGGCTTGCACATCGCGCAGGGTCAGGTCCAGCGCCGGGGCGTAACCGGAAATGGCATCCAGCACCTCCTCCTCGCTCGGATGAGTCGATAGCGGCTTGCCCAGCAGCACGGCAATTTCCGCCTCGTAGTGCACCGAGCCACGCTCGACCGGAATCTTGAAACCGCCCTCGGCCGGCACCACGCAGCTACCCGGCTTGATGAACAGCAGCGGTTCGGTGGGGATCGGGTTGTCCAGCTCCTTGGCATGCTCGGCATAGTTACGGCCGATACACACCACCTTGCCCAACGGGAAGTGAATGCGTGTGCCGTCTACGTACTGGTGCTGGTAACTCATGGCCGACTCCTCTGGATGCTGCTTTCTATTCAGGTGCGAAGATCTTACCCGGATTCATGATGCCGTTAGGGTCGAACACGGCCTTTATTGCCTTCATGCAGGCGATTTCTTCGGGCGAGCGGCTGTAGCCCAGGTAGTCACGCTTGGTCATGCCAACACCATGCTCGGCGGAGATCGAGCCGTTGTAGCGCTCGACGATCTCGAACACCCACTTGTTGACCTTGGTGCACGAGGCGAAGAAGTCGTCCTTGCTCATGTGCTCGGGCTTGAGAATGTTCAGGTGCAGGTTGCCGTCACCGATGTGGCCGTACCACACCACTTCGTAATCCGGGTAATGCTCAGCGACGATGGCATCGATATCGCGCAGGAACGCTGGCACTTTCGAGACCGTGACAGAAATGTCGTTCTTGTACGGGGTCCAGTGCGAGATGGTTTCCGACAGGTACTCACGCAGTTTCCACAGGTTTTTCAGCTGGGTCTCGCTCTGGCTCATCACCCCGTCCAGCACCCAGCCCTGCTCGACGCAGTGCTCGAAGGTGGCCAAGGCTTCGTTCGCCACCTCTTCGGTGCTGGCCTCGAACTCCAGCAGCGCGTAAAACGGGCAGTCGGTCTCGAACGGCGCCGGCACGTCGCCACGCGCCAGGATCTTGGCCAGGCCCTTGTCGGAGAAGAACTCGAAGGCGGTCAGGTCCAGCTTGCCCTGGAAGGCATGCAGCACCGGCATGATCGAGTCGAAGTCCGGCGTACCCAGCACCATCGCGGTGAGGTTGCGCGGCGCGCGGTCCAGACGCATGGTGGCCTCGACCACGAAGCCCAGCGTGCCTTCGGCACCGATGAAAAGCTGGCGCAGGTCGTAGCCGGTGGCGTTCTTGATCAGGTCCTTGTTCAGCTCCAGCAGCTCGCCCTTGCCGGTGACCACTTTCAGCCCGGCCACCCAGTTGCGAGTCATGCCGTAGCGAATCACCTTGATCCCGCCGGCATTGGTGCCGATATTGCCGCCGATCTGGCTGGACCCGCTGGAGGCGAAGTCCACCGGGTAATACAGGCCCTGCTCTTCGGCGAAGGTTTGCAGCTGGCGGGTAATCACCCCTGGCTGGCAAACCACTGTGCGATCGAAAGCATTGAAGCCGAGTATCTGGTTCATGTAATCGAAGGCGACCACCACTTCGCCATTGGCCGCCACGGCGCCTGCGGATAGCCCGGTACGCCCGCCAGACGGCACCAGCGCCACCTTGTGCGTATTGGCCCAGCGAACGATCGCCTGTACCTGCTCTACTGTTTTGGGGAAAACGATGGCGCTGGGCGCCGGTGGGTAATGCTTGGTCCAATCCTTGCCATAGGCTTCCAGGGAAGCTGCGTCGGTCAGGACCTTGCCAGGGTCGACAAGGGTCATCAGTTCATCAATTACAGCGGGGTGGGTCATCGCTGGAACTCTCGACTTATTCATAGTCACCCTGAGCACTCTTCACCTGTCGGGATAAGCTCAGATTGTGTCGCGTATGCTAGCATAGCCCTCCCGCTGTTCATGCTAAGGCTGCCTTTGCGCCTGGCATCACCCTCGCCATTTTTTCTCCGGGATACAGGTTTACGCAGATGAGCAAGACTTCTCTCGACAAGAGCAAGATCCGGTTCCTTCTTCTTGAAGGTGTGCACCAGAACGCGGTCGATACCCTCAAGGCCGCCGGCTACACCAACATCGAATACCTCACTGGTTCGCTGCCGGAAGCCGAGCTGAAGGAAAAGATCGCCGATGCCCACTTCATCGGCATCCGTTCGCGCACTCAGCTGACCGAAGAGATCTTCGACTGCGCCAAGAAACTGGTCGCTGTTGGCTGCTTCTGCATCGGCACCAACCAGGTCGACCTGGAAGCTGCCCGCGAGCGCGGTATCGCCGTGTTCAACGCGCCATACTCCAACACTCGTTCGGTAGCCGAACTGGTACTGGCCGAAGCCATCCTGCTGTTGCGCGGCATCCCCGAGAAGAACGCTTCCTGCCACCGTGGCGGCTGGATCAAGAGCGCGGCCAACTCCTTCGAAATCCGCGGCAAGAAGCTGGGTATCGTCGGTTATGGCTCGATCGGCACCCAGCTGTCGGTCCTGGCCGAGAACATGGGCATGCAGGTGTATTTCTACGACCCGCTGACCAAGCTGCCACTGGGCAACGCCGTGCAGGTCCCCAGCCTGCACGAGCTGCTGGGCCTGGCCGACATCGTTTCGCTGCACGTGCCTGAGCTGCCGTCCACCCAGTGGATGATCGGCGAGAAGGAAATCCGCGCGATGAAGAAGGGCGCGATCCTGATCAACGCCGCCCGTGGCACCGTGGTCGAGCTGGACCACCTGGCCGCCGCCATCAAGGACCAGCACCTGATCGGCGCCGCCATCGACGTGTTCCCGGTCGAACCGCGCTCCAACGACGAGCAGTTCGAAAGCCCGCTGCGTGGCCTGGACAACGTGATCCTGACCCCGCACATCGGTGGTTCCACTGCCGAAGCCCAGGCCAACATCGGCCTGGAAGTGGCCGAGAAGCTGGTCAAGTACAGCGACAACGGTACCTCGGTATCCTCGGTCAACTTCCCGGAAGTGGCCCTGCCGGCGCACCCGGGCAAGCACCGCCTGCTGCACATCCACGAAAACATCCCGGGCGTGCTCAGCGAGATCAACAAGGTCTTCGCCGAGAACGGCATCAACATCTCCGGTCAGTTCCTGCAGACCAACGAGAAAGTCGGTTACGTGGTGATCGACGTTGACGCCGAGTATTCCGACCTGGCGCAAGAGAAGCTGCAACAGGTCAAGGGCACCATCCGTTCCCGCGTCCTGTTCTAAGTTCGCTGGCGGCATGAAAAAGGGAGGCCCTGGTGGCCTCCCTTTTTTTTACCTGTGATATCGACGTCGCCTGCTTCGCGGGTAAACCCGCTCCCACAGAATCACCACAAGCTTCAGACCTGTGGGATCCCTGTGGGAGCGGGTTTACCCGCGAAGAATCCGACACCTATTTCACATCGACAGTAATCTTCTGCGACACGACGCTCGGCTTGAACGGCACGTGATACTGGTCACCCAGCACCAGTTGCAGGGTGTGCTTGCCCGGGGTCAGGGTAATGCTGGTTTCGGTCTGCGCCTTGCCGAAGTGCAGCACTTGCGGGCCGTCCGGCAATGCGGTGCCGGCCTGTGGCATCAGGCTGGTCGGCAGCGCCATGTCGGCCACCGGCTCTTTGTCCACATCCACCAGCAGGTGGTGGTGCCCGCTGTGCGGGGTGCTGTCACCCGCAGGCTTGAGCGCCATGCCCTCGATGCCGAACTTGACGGTGAAGGTCTTGTCGACCGTTGCGCCATCGGCGGGGGAAACGATGAAGACCTTGGCCTCCTTGGGCGGCTCCTGGCTTTTCAGGACATCTGCGGCGCTGGCGAACATTGACGCTCCCATCAACAGACCAGCAACGGCAGCACGCGAAAATAGGCTGTTCATTCACTTCTCCTGTGATTCACTTATTGACCGCCGCCAGTATTCCAGTGGCGGCGGTGGTTCACCTTAGTTGATATGTACGCCCAGATGTTCACATCGTCGGGCAGAAATATTTCAGTCAGGGTTAAACAATGCCGAGGCTTCAAGGTCATAGGCTGCGCTCGACCATGGCGAGGAAGAAAGCCGTGGCGAAGGTTATTCATCTGCCAAAAAGATAAAGGGGCTTTTCATGCGGACGACCATTGGAGTAATGCTGGCGGTACTGATCACGCCATTGGCTCAGGCCGAGCTGATTGATGATATTGCCGACCGGGGCGAACTGCGCATTGCCGTGCAGGCCGACAACTCGCCGTACGCGTTCAAGGAAAACGACCACCTGAGCGGCTTCGAGATCGACTTCGGCCAGGCGCTGGCCAAGGAACTGGACCTGCGCGCCGAATTCATCGAAGCCCCTGCCGCTGAGGTGCTGCCGGGTGTCGAGGCTGGCAAGTACGACATCGCACTGACCCCGTCGAGCGAATCGCCCAAGGGTGACGGCCCACTTGATGTGAGCCTGCCGTTCAGCGAGAAGCAGCTGGTGATCCCGTTCCAGAAGGACAACCCGGCGTTCGAGAGCGCGGTGAACAATGCACTGCAGCGGCTCAAGGACAACGGGCGAACTGCCGAGCTTGAGCAGAAGTGGTTCAAGGGTGTGCCTGAGACTGCGGCCGAACAATAGGATTTTTGCTGCCTGTACCGGCCTCTTCGCGGGTGAACCCGCTCCCACAGGGACATCACAAGCCTTGAGGGCTGTGGAGAACCTGTGGGAGCGGGTTCACCCGCGAATGGGCCGGTACAGGATTACTCCAAGGCCCGCTGTGCCTGCTCCAGCTCCAGCTCGCTGAACACCTGCACCCCCGCTCGCTGCAGCAACGCCGTGGTCACCCCTTCCCCGGCCACCTTCACACCACTGAACGTGCCGTCGTAGGTCAGCCGGTTGCCACACGAAGGGCTACCCGCCTTCAGCACCGCCACGCGAATGCCATGCTGGCGCACCAGCTCAAGCGCCCGCTGTGCCCCGGCCAGGAACTCGGCGCTGACATCCTCGCCCGTCACCGTCAGCACCTGCGCGCCACCGTCGAGCACCTCAGCGCCCTGCCCGCCCGGTATCTCGGCAGGCGGCCGTGGGGTCGGCAAGCCACCCGCCACTTCCGGGCACAACGGCACCACGCGCCCTTCGGCCTGCCAGCGCTGCAACAGGTCGGGGTGGCCACTGGCGCGGCCGTCATAGCGCACCGGCTGCCCCAGTAGGCAGGCGCTGACCAGCACCTTGGGCAGGTCAGAAGGGGTCATTGCCACGGCGCCGGAACCAGCCGGTCAACGAAAGCCGCTCACGCCCTGCCGGCAGCACCTCATGGGGCACCTCGCCCGACAGGAACACCACCAGGCAGCCCGCCACCGGCTCGACATCATGCTCGACACCGTCCGCCAGGAACATGCGCAACTGGCCACCGTCCTGCGGCTGCCAGCCTTCATTCAGGTACAGGACTGCCGACACCATGCGCCGGTCATCGTCGCGGAAGCGGTCCAGGTGCCGGCGATAGAACGCCCCCGGCGGGTACAAGGCAAAGTGGCACTCGAAGTCTTCCAGGCCCAGGAACAGGCCCTGGTTGATGGCCTGGCGCAGCTGGTCCATGGCGCCAAGGTACTGGTCGCAGGCCTCGGCCTGGCCAGGGTCGATCCACTGGATCTGATCGCCGCGAATGGCCTCGCGCACCTCCTGGGCAGCCCCGCGCCCAACCCCTGCCGGGTTGAGTTCGCCTTCGGCATCACGGCGGCGGCACTCGGCCGCAAGCGCGCGCACCAGGTCGGCAGGCAGAAAAAGCGCCTGCTGGGACCAGCCATGGGTGGCCAGATCGTCGACGACGGCCGCAAGCATCGGGTGTTCAGGGGAGGTGTGCATGGCGCGCATCATATCCATTAGCCATGCCGGCGCACAGCGCCACTTGGCCGAGAAGCATGCGGATATCTCGACAAACTGGCGCCCGGCCACGGACAATAGCCACCTGCCGACAGGAGTCCTGAATGCGCCGTCTGTTTTCCCTGATTCTGCTGATGATCTGCACCGTGCCTGTCTGGGCAGACAACCTGGATCAACTGTACAAGGCCGCCGGCTGGCCCGACCAGCGCGCCCATTTCAATGATGCCCTGACCGCCGCCCAGGAGCGCTACCGCAACAGTTTGCCACCCGCCGTGTACCAGGCACTGGTAAACAACAGCAACCAGCGCTTCCAGGCCCAGGCGGTGGACCGTCGCGCCCAGGCGCAGCTGCGCGCAACCTTGGCCAACCCGGCACCGGCGCTGGCCTTCTTCCGGTCGCCGCTGGGGCGCAAGGTTGTGGCTGCCGAGCTCAAGGCCACACGCAAGGACGAGCTGGCCAGGAATGCCAAGGGCTTGCCGAAGATTCAGGCCAGCGATGATCGCCTGCTGATAATCGGGCACCTGGCCCAGGCCCTGCCAGCGCGCGAAGCCGGCGCCGAAGTGAGCCTGGCCATCGCCGGCGTGGCCGCCGACAGCCTCAGCTCGATGATCCCCGGCCTGTTCGGCGGCGGCCAGGCCCAGGGCCTGCTCGATGGTCAGCGCCAGCGTTTGATGAGCCAGATCGGCGAAGACCTCAACAACACGTTGCTGTATGTCTACCGTGACCTGTCCGACGCCGAGCTGGAAGAGTTCGCCACCTTTGCCGAGTCGCCAGACGGCAAGGCTTACTACCAGGCCGCCCTGGCCGCAGTACGCGCAGGCCTGGCGGTTGGCCAGAGCAGCAGCGACCTGAAGTGATCAGCCCAGGCGCTGGTCGATGAAGTCGAAGTAGCGCTGGCGAATGCCCGGCAGCTCGTTGGCCAGGTGGTGACGGGCCTCGGGCAGCATCAGAATCTGCGGCTCGGCAAACTTGGCCTTGAGCACTTCGAGGTTGTACGGCCAGTCCACCGTGCCATCCGCTTCTCCTTGCACGATCAACGGCCGCCGCGTGCTGCGCGGCGCGGCCTCGATGCGTTTGACCCAGGCAATCAAGGCACCCACCCAGGCCGTCGGCAGGCGGCGCGGTTGCAGCGGGTCGGCTTCGAGGAACGGCAGGAAGGTCGGGTCATTGGTGTTCTCGCTGAAGCGCCGCTCGATGCCGTTCACGAAGTGACGCAACACGCGATAGCTCAGCTTCGACCAGCGCCAGGCGCAGGGCCGCACCAGCGGCGCCAACAGGATGACCTGGCCATCGATGGGGCTGCGCGCGCCCTGGTGCAGCAGGTGGTCCACGGCGATGGCGCCACCGGTGCTTTGCCCGCACAGGTGCCAGGGGCGCGGCAATTGCAGCGTGCGCGCCTGCTCGAACAACGCCTCCAGCACCTGCTGGTACAGCGCGAAATCACTGATGCTGGCCCGCTCGCCGCTGGACAGACCGTGGCCGGGCAGATCGCAGCTGATCACGGCGAAACCCTGTTTGAGCGCCCAATCGATCACATGCCGGTAGAGGCCCATATGGTCGTAATAACCGTGCAGCAGGAACAGCGTCGCGCTCGGCTGGTCGGGTAGCCAGGCTTGCCCGACCAGCTCGAAGCCTGCGGCCTGGAAGCCGCCCAGCCAACTGTTGGCCGACAGGTTCAGGCCATAGAAGCGCTGGTAGTCCTGCGCCTGGGCCGACAACGGCTGGCGAACGGTGAACGGCGCCAGACTGGTGCGCAGGAGGTCAGGGTGAAAGGCAGCGGGCATCGGGTACATCCACAGCGAAGCAAGTATTGATCTGGGATATTCAGCTCTGGCTGGCGTCGTGGCAAGCTTGCTCACCTTCGAACTTGTAGGAGCGGCCTTGTGTCGCGATAGGGCCGCAAAGCGGCCCCAGCAATATCAGCTTGATGCACACATCTTGGGGGCGCTTCGCACCCCTTTCGCGACACAAGGCCGCTCCTACAGGGGCCGCGGGAAATTCATGAAGACTCGGACCATCAAACAGCTGTGCACGGCAATCGCCCTCCTGGTCGGCGCCGTCACCCTCTGGCAGGCCTACACCACCTTCCAGGCCCGCTACCTGCGCCCGTTCGACAACCAGACAACGCTGTTCGACGGCAGCCAACTGCAACTGCCCTCCGAACTGGCCGGACCAGGCCCGATCCGCGTGGTGCACTTCTGGGACCCGGCCTGCCCGTGCAACGTCGGCAACCAGCAGCACCTAGGTGAACTGGTCAGCCAGTTCGCCAGCCAGGGCGTGACCTTCCACGTGCTGCAAAAGCCTGGCAGCCATGGCCAGCTGCCCGCGAACCTCACTGCCCTCAAGCCGCTCGCCAGCCTGCCCGGCAGCGAGCAGCTGCCCGCCTCCCCAGCCGTGGCCATCTGGGACCGGCAGGGTCGCCTGGCCTATTTCGGCCCCTACAGCGAAGGCACGGTGTGCAATGCCAGCAACAGCTTCATCGAGCCGATCCTCAAGGCACTACTCGACGGCCGCCAGGTGAATGCCTCCAATACCCTGGCGGTGGGCTGCTACTGCCCCTGGGCCGGCTGACGCACCCGAGCAGGGTTGCCCACCACCACCGCGCCTGCCGGCACATCACGGGTGACCACACTGCCAGCCCCCACCACGGCGTTGTCGCCAATGATCACCCCCGGCAGGATGATCGCCGCACCGCCGATCCACACGTTGTTGCCGATGGTCACCGGCCGACCGCTCTCCAGCCCTGTGCGGCGCACCTCGGGGTCGAGCGGGTGGTCGGCGGTATAGATCTGCACGTTGGGGCCGATCTGGCAGTCATCACCGATACGCACCGGCAGCACATCGAGGATCACGCAGTTGAAGTTCATGAAGGTGTTGCGGCCGACGCTGATGTTATAGCCATAGTCGCAATAGAACGGCGGGCGGATCACCGCGCCTTCGCCGACCTGGCCAAAGTGCTCGACCAGAAGCCCATGACGTGCGTCGTTGAGCAGTTCGACACTGCTGTTGTAACGGTGCATCCAGTGCTTGTTGGCGATCTGCTCGGCCTGCAGCTCGGGGCAGCCAGCGTGATAGAGCTGGCCTGTAAGCATTTTCTGTTTTTCGCTGAGGGACATGGAAACTCCTTCCTGGGGGCTATGCTCTGTTCGCGAATCCGCCGATCATCGGACCACATTTTTCGCTTGAACGCACAAGGAGCCTGCATGAAGCGCAGCCTGACCCTGTTGGCCGTGGTGGTTGCCGCGGCCGCCGGCGCCGGATACTGGTACGTGCAGGGCAAGCTGCCGCAACGCGAGGGCGAGGTCGCCATCGCCGGCCTGCAGGCGCCGGTCAGCGTGCGCTACGATGCCCGCGGCGTGCCGCACCTGCAGGCGCAGAACGAGCCCGACCTGTACCGTGCCCTCGGCTACGTGCATGCCCAGGACCGGCTGTTCCAGATGGAGATCCTGCGCCGCCTGGCCCGAGGCGAGCTGGCCGAGGTGCTGGGCGACAAGCTGCTGCCCACCGACACCCTGTTCCGCAGCCTGCGCATTCGCGAACAGGCAGCACTGATGGCCAAGCGTCAGGACCACCAGTCACCCGCCTGGCAAGCCCTGCAGGCCTACCTCGACGGGGTGAACAGCTGGCAGGCCAGCCACCCCAAGCCCATGGAGTTCGACCTGCTCGGCATCCCCCCGCGCCCGTTCAGCGCCGAAGACACCCTGAGCATCGCCGGCTACCTGGCCTACAGCTTTGCCGCCGCGTTCCGGACCGAGCCCGCGCTCACCTACATCCGCGACCAGCTGGGCCCTGAGTACCTGAACATCTTCGATCTGGCCTGGCAGCCCGAGGGCGCCTTGGGTACACCGCTGGCCGCTGCCGACTGGCAAGGCCTGCAGGCCCTCGCCCGCCTCAGCCATGATGCACTGGGCGATGCGGGCATCCCGCAATTCGAGGGCAGCAACGCCTGGGCCGTGGCCGGCAGCCACACCCGCAGTGGCAGGCCGCTGCTGGCCGGCGACCCGCACATCGGCTTCGCGGTGCCGGCTGTGTGGTACGAGGCCGAGCTGTCGGCGCCGGGCTTCAACCTGTATGGCTACTTCCAGGCGCTGAACCCGTTCGCCCTGCTCGGCCACAACCGCGATTTCGGCTGGAGCCTGACCATGTTCCAGAACGACGACGTCGACCTGATCGCCGAGCGCACCAACCCGGCCGACGCCAACCAGGTGATGGTCGATGGCAAATGGCAGGCGCTGGAAAAGACCGAGCAACAGATTGCCGTCAAAGGCGAAGCACCGGTCACCCTCAGCCTGCGCCGCTCGCCCCATGGCCCGATCATCAACGATGTGCTGGGCGCCACTGCCGGGCCTACGCCCATCGCCATGTGGTGGGCGTTTCTGGAAACCGAAAACCCGATCCTCGACGGTTTCTACCAGCTCAACCGCGCCGATACGCTGGGCAAGATGCGCGAGGCTGCGGCCAAGGTGCATGCGCCGGGGCTCAACCTGGTGTGGGCCAATGCCCTTGGCGATATCGGCTGGTGGGCAGCGGCGCAGTTGCCGATCCGCCCCGACGGCGTCGAACCCGCGTTCATCCTCGACGGTGCCAGTACGCAGGCGGACAAGCTCGGCTTCTATCCCTTCAGCGTCAACCCGCAGCAGGAAAACCCGGCGAGCGGTTACATCGTCTCTGCCAATTACCAGCCTCCGGCGGCGGTGCCGATACCCGGTTACTACAACCTGCCGGACCGAGGCCGCCAGCTCGACCGCCACCTGGCCAACCCCGATGTGAAGTGGGATACCCAGAACAGCCAGGCGCTGCAGCTGGACACTGCCAGCGACCATGGGCCGCGCACCCTTGCACCGCTGCTGGCAACACTGCGCGCAGTGGCCGAAGGTGACGAAGAGAAGGAGCTGGTCGAACAACTGGCAGCCTGGGGCGGCGATTACCCGCTCGACTCGACCAGCGCCACGCTGTTCAACCAGTTCCTCTACGAGCTGGCATTCGCGGCCCTGCATGACGAACTGGGCGACACCTGGTTCCCGGTGCTGATCAGCACCCGCGCCATCGACGCCGCCCTGCCGCGCCTGGCGGCGGATGCCGATTCGCCGTGGTGGAATACCCGCGGAGGCAACCAGCGTACCGACCGTACCCTCGTGGTGCGCACGGCCTGGCAGAACAGCCTGAAGCACCTGCGCGAGACCTTTGGCAGTGACCCGGCCAGCTGGCAGTGGGGCAAGGCGCATACCTTGACCCACAACCACCCGCTGGGGGTTAAAAAGCCGCTGAACCTGCTATTCAACGTCGGCCCGTTCGCCGCGCCGGGCACTCATGAAGTGCCGAACAACCTCTCGGCGAAGATCGGCCCGGCGCCATGGCCGGTGACCTATGGGCCGTCGACGCGGCGGCTGGTCGACTTTGCCGATGCCGGGCAAGCGCTGACCAGCAACCCGGTCGGGCAGAGTGGCGTGCCGTTCGACCGGCATTATGCGGACCAGGCCGAAGGGTATGTGCAGGGGCAGTACCAGAAGGCGCAGATGGGGGTGATTCCGGCGCAGAGTACCTTGCGTCTGGTGCCAGCTCAGTAAAGGGGCTGCCATGCAGCCCCCGACAATTTCGAATCCCTACAACACTCCAAACCGAGACCCACCCCATGCAAAGACAATTCATCGAAATCGACGGCGCCCGCATGAGCTACATCGACCAGGGCCAAGGCTTCCCGGTCCTGCTCGGCCACAGCTATCTGTGGGACGCCGAGATGTGGCAGCCGCAGATCGACGCCCTGTCGCAACATTTCCGCGTCATCGTCCCCGAGCTGTGGGGCCACGGCCGCTCCGATGCTCCGCCTGCCACGACCATCGACATGGACAGCCTGGTCCGCCAGCATCTGGCGTTGCTGGACGCCCTGGACATTCCCAAATGCCACCTGGTCGGGCTATCGGTAGGCGGTATGTGGGGTGCACCGCTGGCTGCTGCCCACCCTGAACGAATTGACCGCCTGGTGCTCATGGACACTTACCTGGGCGCCGAGCCGGAGGAAACCCGGCTCAAATACTTTGCCTTGCTGGATCAAGCGAGCGAGGCCGGCGAATTCACCGACCCGCTGCTTGACATCATCGTGCCTATTTTTTTCCACCCAACCGTCGAGACGGTGCCGGAAATCCGCGAGCGGTTTCGTGCCCAGCTAAAGGCAAGCACTGCGAAAATCATTCGCGAGAGCCTTGACCCCATGGGGCGGATAATCTTCGGACGACGCGACCTGCTGGAGCAACTCAAGCAGCTGGCAAGCGAGAGAACCATCCTGATGTGCGGCGACCAGGACATTCCGCGGCCGCCGAAAGAGTCCAATGAAATGGCGCGGATCATTGGTTGCCTGGCGGCGCAGATTCCGTTTGCGGGGCATATCTCTAGCCTGGAGAACCCGCCGGTGGTGAATGAGTTCCTGTTGAACTGGCTGCCGCGTAACCAGTGAGATTGCCGGAGCTGCTTTGCAGCCCTTGTGGGAGCGGGTTCACCCGCGAAGCAGGCAACGCGGTGCATGGCACCGGCTTCGCCGGTGTTCGCGGGTGAACCCGCTCCCACAACGGCCTCATTTATCCGACTAACCCTGCCACTTGCCCCCTTCCACGATCACGCTTTCCGGCTTGGTGTCATCGCTCAGTTCCTTGCGCACATACTGGTCATACAGCTTCAGCAGAAACTTCTCCTCCCCCAGCTTGGCCAGCTCGGCATTCACCCAGTCACGCAGCTCGGTGTTGCCCTTCTTCACCGCCGGTGCAATCGGTGCCTCGTCACCCAGCAGCTCAGGCAGCACGCGGTACCCCGGGTTCTGCTTGGCCCAGCTGAACAGAATCAGGTTGTCCTGCGCATAGGCATCGCCACGCCCGGTGGCCAGCGCCTGCAGCGACTCGCTGTTCTTCTCGAACTTGAGCAGTTTCCAGTCCGGGTGGTTCTTGGTCAGCCAGATATCAGCGGTAGTGCCGGTGGTGACGATGATGGTCTTGTCGGCCAGGTCTTCGAGCTTCTGCACCGGGCTGCCATCCGCGACGATGGCCTGCACGGCAACGCGCAGGTTGGGGTTGGTGAAGTCCACCGCCTCCTTGCGCTCCGGGGTCACGGTCATGTTGGCGAGGATCAGGTCGACCTTGTCGCTCTGCAGGAACGGGATACGGCTGGCTGGCTCCACGGCAACGAACTCGACCTTGTTTTCATCACCTAGCAGATCCTTGGCCAGGCGCCGGCCGATATCGGTATCAAAGCCCACGTAGCGGCCCTGCTCATCGACGAAACCGAACGGTGGCTTGTCGGTGAACACGCCGACAATCAGCTTGTCGCGGGCCTTGATGGTCTCCAGGTAGCTGGTTGCCGGCGAGGCCGCCGCCGGCTTGGGTGGTTCTTCAGCCTTGTTGCAGCCGGCCAGCAGGGCCAGGCCGAACAACGGCGCCAGCAGTTTGGTGAGGTTGGCAGTTTTCATGACAGTTCCTTGTGCAATGTCTTCGGCAGGCTTTCTACGAAGGAGAATTTCTCCAGGAACTGCTGCGCGCGTGCGGTCCGCGGTCGTGTGAAGAAGCTCTCGGGGTCGCCCTGTTCAAGGATCCTGCCGGCCTCCATGAACACGATGCGGTCGGCCACCGCGCGAGCGAAGGCCATTTCGTGGGTAACGATGAGCAAGGTCATGCCGTCGCGGGCCAGGCCCTGGATCACCTGCAGCACCTCCTTGACCATTTCTGGGTCGAGGGCTGCGGTAACCTCGTCGAACAGCATTACCTCGGGGTTCATGCACAGCGAACGCACGATGGCGATGCGCTGTTGCTGGCCCCCGGACAATTGCCGGGGAAAGGCGTCGCGCTTGTCCAGCAGGCCGACCCGCGCCAGCAGCGCCTCGGCCTGGGCCTGGGCTTCGGCGCGCTCGCGCTTTTGCACCTTGAGCGGGCCAAGCAGCAGGTTGTCGATCACGCTCATGTGACCGAACAGGTGATAGCTCTGGAACACCATGCCGACCCGCTGGCGGACTTCGCGCCAATCGGTGCGTGAATCGAGCAGTTCCTGCCCGGCCAGGCGCAGGTGGCCGCTGTGGGCCTGCTCCAGGCCGTTGAGGCAGCGCAGCAGCGTGCTTTTGCCACAGCCGCTGGGGCCGAGAATGACCACCACCTCGCCGGCCGCCACCTGGAGGTCGACGTCCTTGAGCACCTGGTGCTCGCCAAAGAACTTGTTGAAACCCTGGAATTCGATCAATGCGCTCATGAGTGGGCCCAGCGGCGTTCCAGCACGCGTGAAGCGGCGGACAGCGGATAGCAGACGATGAAGAAGAACAGGAACAAGGCGCCGTAGATCAGCACCGACTCGTAGGTGCGTTCGATGATCTGCTGGCCGGCCTTGATCACCTCGACCACGCCGATCAGCACCGCCAGCGAGCTAGTCTTGATGATCCGCGTGTAGATGTTGATGGTCGGCGGGGTCATGCGTTTGAGCGCCTGTGGCAACAGCACATAGCCATACAGCTGCCAGCCGGCCAGGCCGATCGACAACCCCGCCTCGCGTTGGCCGCGCGGCAGCGAACGCAGCGCGCCTCGCACCACCTCGCCCACCTCGCTGGCGCCCCACAGGCCCAGCACCAGCACCGCGCACCAGAAGCTGGGGATGCTCAAGGCCAGGAAGATCGGCAGGCCGAAGAACACCAGGTACAGCCAGACCAGCACCGGGATGGCACGGAACAGCTCCAGGTACACCTGCAAGGCAATGTTCAAGGCCCGGTTGCCCAAGGTTGCCAGCACGCCATAGAGCACACCGCCCAGCGTCGCGAAGAGGATGCCCAGCGCAGAGATGGCCAGGGTCTGCGCCGCGCCGCCAGCCAGCTGCGGCAATGCCTGCAGTAGCAGCTCAGACGCCGAGCTGGCCATGTTGCAGCCTCCTTTCGACATAACGCAGCAGCAACGACAGCGGCAGGAACAGCAGCACGCAGAGCAGGGTCAGCACGGTGAGCATTTCATAGGTCTTGTAGTACAGCGCGATGTAGTTCTTGGTGGTGTAGAGAATTTCCGGCACGGCCACCGCCGATACCACTGTGGTTTCCTTGAGCAGGAAGATGAAGTTGGCGAACAGTGCCGGCAGGCTGAGGATGCCGGCCTGGGGCAACACCACGTGGCGCAGCAGCTGGCCTTCGGACAGGCCGATGGAACGCCCGGATTCCAACTGGGCACGGGGCACGGCTTCGATGCCGGCACGCAGCACCTCGGTGAGATAGGCACCGCCCATGAAGGTCATGGTGATGATCGCTGCGGCAAAGCCGGAAATCTTCAGGCCCAGGCTGGGCAAGGCGAAGTAGACGAAGAACAGCTGGATCAGCAGCGGCGTGTTGCGGGCCAGCTCCACGTAGGCTTTTACCAGGCGCCACAGGTATGGGGTGCGCAATACCAGCAGCGTGGCATTGACCAGGGCGACCAGCAGCGAGATGGCGATGGCGATCAGGCCGACCTGCAGGGTCACGCCCACGGCCTTGAGGAAGGCGGGCAGCGTGCCGAGGATGAATGCGATGTCGAGGGTCATGGTGAAGCAGGTCTGCAGAGTGCGCGTGGGCACGATAGCTAGACTCTAATGATCTAAAAACTTTTTAATAAATATCTTTATTGCATATACATATCACTGAGAGTTCCGCGCTGGAGGCATATATTGGCGGCGCACGCAGAACCTTGTGGGAGCGGGTTTACCCGCGAAGCACGCAACGCGGTGGCTGGCACGGGCTTCGCCCGTGTTCGCGGGTAAACCCGCTCCCACAGGTAACTATGCCCCCGAACAAAAACGCCGACACTAGAGTGTCGGCGTTGGGTCATGCCAGGTAATGCAAGCGCATCAGAACGCCGGCAGCACCGCACCTTGGTACTTCTTGGCGATGAATTCCTTCACTTCCGGGCTGGTCAGGGCCTTGGCCAGTTTCTGGATGGCTTCGCTGTCCTTGTTGTCCGGGCGGGCGACCAGGAAGTTCACGTATGGCGAGTCGCTGCCTTCGATCACCAGCGCGTCCTTGGCCGGGTTCAGGCCGGCTTCCAGGGCGTAGTTGGTGTTGATCATGTCCAGGTCGACCTGATCCAGCACGCGCGGCAGCATGGCCGACTCAAGCTCGCGGAACTTCAGCTTCTTCGGGTTCTCGGCAATGTCCTTGGGGGTGGCCAGGGCGTTCTTCGGATCCTTCAGGGTGATCAGGCCAGCCTTCTGCAACAGCAGCAGGGCGCGGCCGCTGTTGCTGCCCTCGTTAGGGATGGCAACGGTGGCGCCTTCTTTCAGCTCGCTCAGGCTCTTGACCTTCTTCGAGTAACCACCGAAGGGTTCGACATGCACGCCGATCACGGTATCCAGGTGGGTGCCCTTGCCTTCGTTGAAGTTCTGCAGGTACGGCAGGGTCTGGAAGTAGTTGGCGTCCAGGCGCTTCTGGTCAACCTGCACGTTCGGCTGCACGTAATCGGTGAAGACCTTGATCTGCAGGTCCACACCTTCCTTGGCCAGGGTCGGCTTGATCAGTTCGAGGATTTCGGCGTGCGGTACCGGGGTGGCAGCAACCACCAGTTTTTCGGCGGCGGTAGCCAGGCCGGCGAACGACAGGGCAGCGGCCAGGGCAGTGGTCAGCAGGGTCTTCTTCATGGTGGTCCTTGTTCTGGTTCTGGGCCATCGACGATGGCGAATCGGGTGCCCAACCGGTTCACCAGCGGGCGTGGGGCGACAATACCGAGATTTTTTATTCCGTAACAATATCTTTTATTTAGCTGCTTATTCCAAAAACAAACTGCCATCAGCCACTTTGCTTATGAGCGGTGTCTAGCGCGCGGGGTTGGCCAGATCGAGGTCCTCAGCCAGGATCTCTTCGCCATCATTCACCAGCAAGGCGAAGTGGATGACGTTCTCCAGTTCACGGGTGTTGCCGGGCCAGGGGTGTGCTTCCAGCACCTGCTGCGCCGCCTCGCTCACCAGCGGCACAGGCCGTTGCAGACGCACGCTGTAGATGCCCACGAAGTACTCGGCCAACGGCAGGATATCGCCGGGCCGCTCGCGCAGCGGCGGCAGCTCCAGCGCCCCCTCGCGCAGGTACTGGTACAGGCGCTCGTTGAAGCGCCCTGCACGCACCACACGCGCCAGGTCGATGCTGGTAGCGGCCACCAGGCGCACGTCCACCGGTTGCGGTTGCTGCGCGCCCACCCGGGTAACCTCGCGGTTTTCCAGCGCGGCCAGCAGCTTGCCCTGGATGGCCAGCGGCAAGTCGGCGATCTCGTCCAGGTACAACGTGCCGCCGTTGGCCGAACCGAACCAGCCGGCGCGGCTACTGGCTGTGCCGCCCTGGCTGCCGGCACTGTAGCCGAACAGCTCGGCATCGGCGTAGGTGGGGCTGATGCCCGCGCAGTTGACCGACACGAACAGCCCGCTGCGGTCGCTGGCGCGGTGGATCTGCCTGGCCAGCAGCTCCTTGCCGGTGCCGGTTTCGCCACGGATCAGCACCGGCACGGGTTGCGGCGCCAGGTGCTCCAGCTCTGCGCGCAACTGCTGCGAACGTGGGTCGATGAACACCAGCGCCTTGGCGCGGATGCTCAGCGGGCTCTTGTCCAGCTCGGGGAAGGTCAGCAACGGCTGGCCAAAGGGGTTTTGAAAAGTCATGACGAACTCCCGCCCCAGGCCTGCGGTGGCCGGGCGTCAGGCAAACGGTAAACAGTAAGGGCGATCAGGCACGGCGCAGTGCGCGCTGCTCGACCCGGCTCTGCAAGCGATACAGGTAGGCGAAACCTTGTTCCCAGCGCTCATGGCCGGACTTGACGTTGATGTGCCCGGCGTTGGTCAGCAGCCCTGCTTCGGCCCCCCAGGCCTGGGCCAGGTACAGTGCCCTCGGCACGCTCACGGCCGGGTCGTTGTCCGAGCTGACCACCTGGCTGGGGAATGGCAGTACTGCGGTCGGGATCGGCGCGAAGTTGCGCAGCGCCGGCGCGCAGGTCGGCCGTTCTACGTCAGCGGGTGCCACCAGCAGCGCGCCACGTACCCGCCGCAGCAGGGCCGGGCTGGCTTGCGCGGCCCAATGCGCGACAGTTATGCAGCCCAGGCTATGGGCAATCAGAATCACCGGCGAGCGCTCGGCGACAATCGCCTGCTCCAGTGCCTGCACCCAGTCCTGGCGTTGCGGGGTCAGCCAGTCGTGCTGCTCGACCCGGGCACTGTTGGGCAGGGTGCGCTGCCAGTGACTTTGCCAATGGTTGTCTGGCGATCCTTGCCAGCCCGGCACAATCAGGTAACGAATCGACTCATTGCGCATGGGGACGCCTCCAGTGAGTTTGCGTGCTTGGAGACAAGTATAGGGAGGGAGTTATATCAGTAAAGGAATAAGAAGCTATTTATTAATAACCAAAATGCGATTTCTGTGGGAGCGGGTTTACCCGCGAATGCGTCGGTGATGCCTACATCGCATTCGCGGGTGAACCCGCTCCCACAGGGGGCATTGATAGCCATGAAATCCTGGCAAAAAAAAGGGCCATCCCCTGCCAAGAGATATGGCCCATAAGCACTTGCCTGAAGAGGGTTGCCGGGTTCAGCGCGCGGTAATCACCGCCAGCTTGCTGATCCCCGCACGTTCGATGGCCGCCATGGCCCGCGCCACTTCGCCGTAGTTCACGCCGTCATCGGCCTGCAGCTGTACGCGCACGTCCGCGTCCTTGTCCTTGGCAGTCTTGAGGCTGGTTTCCAGCAGGTCGGGCTGGATCTCGTCCTTGTTGATGAACAACTTGCCGTCACCATCGATGCTGACCACCAGCGGGTCCTTCTGCTCCACCGGGGCCACGGCCTCGGTCTTGGGCAGGTTGATGGGGATGGCGTTGGTCAACAGCGGCGCGGTGACGATGAACACCACCAGCAGCACCAGCATGACGTCCACCAACGGCGTGACGTTGATTTCACTGAGGACTTCGTCGCTGTCCTGGGTCGAAAAGGCCATGTCAGGACGCCTCCTTCACCGGCTGGGTAAAACCGGCCTGGGGCCTGTGCACGGCCGGGTGCACCAGCACGCGGAAGGCACTCTTCTGCGCCAGGCTGTAGAAGTCGTGGGCGAAGTCATCGAGGTCGGCGGCGGTGAGCTTGAGGCGGCGCAGGAAGTAGTTGTAGACCAGCACTGCCGGCACCGCGACGGCGATACCCACGCCAGTGGCGACCAGTGCCGCGCCAATCGGCCCGGCCACGGTTTCCAGGCTGGCGGAGCCGGCTGCGCTGATGCCCTTGAGCGCTTCCATGATGCCCCACACGGTGCCGAACAGGCCGATGAAGGGCGAGGTGCTGCCGATACTGGCGACCACTGCCAAGCCGGTTTCCAGCGAGCGGCGCTCACGCACGATCTGCTGGCGCAGGGCACGTTCCAGCCTGTCCTGGTGATTGATGGCGTGGCTCAGGTCATTGGCCTGGCTGTCACCGACGGCGATGGCGGCGTAACCGGCCTGGGCAACGCGGGCGGCCGGCCCAGGCAGTTCGTGGCTGGGCTCGGCAGCCGAGTCCAGGCTCGAGGCGGCCCAGAATTGCTGGTGGAAGCGCTTGTCCTGGTTCTTCAGCCGCACGAACTGCACGACCTTGACCAGGGCCAGGCCCCAGGTGACGACAGAAAAACCGACCAGCAGCCAGATGACTGCGCTTTCAACGGATTCGAGAGGGGATGCCAGCAGGCTCATGATGATGTCTTCCTGTGTTCTGCGAAAAAGTTAGCGAAGCTTGAAATCGATCGGCACGCTGACCCAGCCGGTCTGGGCCACATCGCCCTGCTTGGCAGGCACGAAGCTCCAGCGCTTGACCGCAGCCAGTGCGGCGGCGTCGAGGGCATCGCGGCCGCTGCTCTTCTGGATCTGGATCTGCCCGGGCTTGCCGCTGGGCAGCACCTCGACGCGCAGCAGCACGGTGCCTTCCCAACCGCGGCGCTGGGCCATCTGCGGGTACTCCGGCGCCGGGTTCTTCAGGTACGCGGCGTTGGCCGACGCCGGGGTGACTGGGGCCGGCGCGGGTGGCGCTGGCGGTGCCGGAGCGGCTACAGGGGCTGGCGGCGGGGCCTCGACCGGCTTGGGCTGGGGTTTGGGCTGTTGCTTGACCACCGGCTTGGGCACGGGCTTTGGCTTGGGTTTGGGCTTGGCCGCCAGTTCGTCGACCACCGGCGGTGGTGGCGGCTGGACCACCGGCGGTGCCGGGGCTGGGGGCGGTGGTTCGACCACAGGCGGTGCCGGCGCAGCGAACTCGATGGTCATCGGCGGTACCTGCGGTGGCACCACCGGCAGCTCGGGTGTTGGTGCCTGGCTCACCCAGTACGCTGCAGCGCCATGCAGGGCCAGCACTAGCAGGCCCAACACCAGCTTGTCGCGGCGCTTGAGCCCGCTGACGGGCGTGCGTTGCAGGCGCAGCTGGCCAAGCGGGAGGCGAAGCGTGCGTCCAAGGTCGACCAGGTCGCCCGGGGCTGGGCGCCATGGCTGGTCGTAGGCCCTGACGGCCGACTGGACATTACCCATTGATCAAACTCCTGGGGTCTCGATTCAGGTGTGTGGCTGAATCATCGGGGGCAGGGGCTTATCTCTTAAAGTAATGTTTAAAATTATCGTTATAACTTTAATGAATATGTTTTTTGAGGGATTGTGGCGAAGCCGCGGAATTCGCGGCCTGTGGCTTTAGGGCCTTAAGACGATGCATTGCGGGCATGCAAAATATTCGTGCACGGCATGAGATTGCCGCGAGGGCTGCGCCCTCGATCGCGACGCAAGGCCGCTCCCACATGGACCGCGCAAGCCCAGGCATTACGCGATCCCCTGTAGGAGCGGCCTTGTGTCGCGATGGGCTGCAAAGCAGCCCCGGCAATCCATCAGGCATAAAAAAGCCCGGGACCAACCCCGGGCTTTTTCATCATCAAAGGCGACTCAGATATCCGCCACCTTCTGCCAAACCTTCGGCCGGAAGAACAATGTCTCTCCCCGCGCCAACCCGGTCAGGCTGTCATGGTCCTTGACCACCTCGGCCTCGATCAGCTCGCTCTGCCCTTCCACCTTCAAGGTCACCCGCGTGGTCGCGCCCAACGGCCGGATGTCCCGCACCTCGGCCGCATGGTGCCCTTCGGTCTCATGCCGCGACAGCGACACTTCGTGCGGGCGGAACAGCACATGATGCCCTTCGCTCAGGGCAAGACGGTTGGAATCACCTAGGAAGTGATAGACGAAATCGTTGGCCGGGTGCTCGTACACCTCGCCCGGCGAGCCGATCTGCTCGATCACGCCCTTGTTCATCACCACGATGCGGTCAGCCACCTCCATGGCCTCTTCCTGGTCGTGGGTAACGAACACCGATGTCAGGTTGATGTCCTCGTGCAAGCGCGCCAGCCAGCGGCGCAGTTCCTTGCGCACTTTGGCATCCAGTGCACCGAAAGGCTCGTCCAGCAGCAGCACCTTGGGCTCCACCGCAAGCGCACGGGCCAGGGCGATACGCTGGCGCTGGCCGCCGGACAACTGCTCGGGGTAGCGGTCGGACAACCAGTCCAGCTGCACCATGTTCAGCAGCTCATGCACCTTCTCGGCAATCTTGCTCTCGCTCGGGCGCTCGCCCTTGGGCTTCATGCGCAGGCCGAAAGCGACGTTGTCGAACACGCTCATGTGGCGGAACAACGCGTAGTGCTGGAACACGAAACCGACGTTGCGGTCGCGCACGTCATGGCCGGAAACGTCTTCGCCATGGAACACGATATTGCCTTGGTCCGGGGTTTCCAGGCCGGCAATGATGCGCAGCAACGTGGTCTTGCCGCAGCCGGACGGGCCAAGCAGGGCCACCAGCTCGCCGCTGTTGATGTCCAGGTTGATGTTGTCCAGGGCCTGGAAGCTGTTGAAGCGCTTGCTGACGTTACGAACTTCGATCGACATGAATCATTCCTCCGCGGCGCTGTGGCGCAGGCGGTTAATACGGTTCTCGCTCCACTGCTTGAGCAGCAGGATGAAGAGCGCCAGGATCAGCAGCAGGCTGGCCACGCTGAAGGCCGCGACGTGGTTGTACTCGTTGTAGAGGATCTCCACGTGCAGCGGCAAGGTGTTGGTCACGCCGCGAATGTGGCCAGACACCACCGACACCGCGCCAAACTCGCCCATGGCCCGCGCGGTGCACAGCACCACGCCGTAGATCAGGCCCCATTTGATGTTCGGCAGGGTCACGTGCCAGAACATCTGCCAGCCATTGGCGCCGAGCAGGCGCGCGGCCTCCTCTTCCTGCGTGCCCTGCTCCTGCATCAGCGGGATCAGCTCACGGGCCACGAACGGTACGGTGACGAATATGGTGGCCAGGACGATGCCCGGCAGGGCGAACACGATCTGGATATCGTGGTCCTGCAGCCACGGCCCGAACAGGCCTTGCGCGCCGAACATCAGCACGTAGACCAGGCCGGCGATCACCGGCGACACCGAGAACGGCAGGTCGATCAGGGTGACCAGGATACTCTTGCCACGGAAGGTGTACTTGCTCACGCACCAGGCGGCGCTGACGCCGAACACCAAGTTCAGCGGCACCGAAATGACCACGGCGAGCAGGGTCAGCTTCAGCGCCGACAACGCGTCAGGCTCGAAGATCGCCTCGAAGAAGGTGCCAAAGCCATTCTTCAGCGCCTGCGATACCACGATCACCAGTGGCAGCAGCAGGAACAGCGCGAACACCAGCCAGCCAAGGCCGATCAGGATACGCCGCGAAGTGGCACTGCCCCGGCGGGCGGCGTTGGCGGCGGCGGTTGCATTCAGGGATGAACTGGACATGCCGGCCTCCTTCAAGGGGTTTCGATGCGGCGCTGCAGCAGGTTGATCAGCAGCAGCAGGATGAAGGAAACCACCAGCATCAGCACGCCGATGGCGGTCGCGCCGGTGTAGTCGTACTGGTCGAGCTTGACCATGATCAACAGTGGCAGGATCTCGGTCTTCATCGGCATGTTGCCGGCAATGAAGATCACCGAACCATACTCGCCCACGCCACGGGCGAAGGCCAGGGCAAAGCCTGTCAGCCAGGCAGGCAGCAGCGCTGGCGCCAGCACGTGGCGGAACACCTGCAGCGGCTTGGCCCCCAGGCAGGCGGCGGCCTCTTCCACTTCACGCGGGATATCGGCCAGTACCGGCTGCACCGTGCGCACCACGAAGGGCAGGGTGACGAAGGTCAGCGCCAGGGTAATGCCCAGCGGGGTGTAGGCGATCTTGAAGCCCAGGTCGGTGGCGAACTGGCCGACCCAGCCCGAGGGCGCGTACAGGGCGGTCAGGGCGATACCGGCTACGGCCGTGGGCAGGGCGAACGGCAGGTCGATCATCGCATCGATGATCTTGCGCCCGGGGAAGGTGTAGCGCACCAGCACCCAGGCCAGCAGGGTGCCGATCACACCGTTGATGATGGCGGCGAACAGAGCGGTGCCGAAACTCAGCTTGAGCGCGGCGATCACCCGCGGCGCACTGATGACGTTCCAGAACTGCTCCCAGGTCAGCTGCGCGGCATGCACGAACATGGCGGCCAGCGGTATCAGCACGATCAGGCTGAGGTACACCAAGGTGTAGCCCAGCGTCAGCCCGAAGCCGGGTATGACGGGGGAAATGCGGCGTGACATAAATATCCCTGGTTGAACGCACGAAACCCGGGACATATCCCGGGCCGGTGCTAGCTTCTGAATCCTGGGGCTGCTGCGCAGCCCCGCTTTTCCTTGGCGTTTACTGTGCCTGATAGATCTGGTCGAACACACCGCCATCGTTGAAGAATTTAGGTTGTGCAGTTTTCCAGCCACCGAAGTCCTTGTCGATGGTTACCAGTTCCAGTTTCGGGAACTGCTTGCCAAACTCGGCAGCGACCTTCGCGTCACGAGGGCGGTAGAAATTCTCGGCGGCAATCTTCTGCCCGGCCGGGCTGTACAGGTGCTTGAGGTATTCGCCGGCAATCTCGGTATTGCCCTTCTTCTCGGCGTTCTTGTCCACAACGGCCACCGGCGGCTCGGCGAGGATCGACAGCGACGGCACGACGATTTCGAACTTGTCGGCACCACCGTCTTCCTTCAGCGCCAGGAAGGCTTCGTTTTCCCAGGCCAGCAGCACATCGCCCTGGCCGTTGTTGACGAAGGTGATGGTCGAGCCACGGGCGCCGGTATCCAGCACTGGTACGTGCTTGAACAGCTCCTGCACGTATGCTTTGGCCTTGTCTTCGCTACCCCCGGTTTTCAGGCCGTAGGCCCAGGCAGCCAGGAAGTTCCAACGGGCGCCACCGGAGGTTTTCGGGTTGGGGGTGATGACCGATACGTCCTTCTTGATCAGGTCGCCCCAGTCCTTGATGCCTTTCGGGTTGCCCTTGCGTACCAGGAACACGATGGTCGAGGTGTACGGGGTGCTGGCATCCGGCAGGCGGGTCTGCCAGTTGTCCGGCAGGGTCTTGCCGAGCTTGGCGACTTCATCGATGTCGCCGGCCAGGGCCAGGGTCACCACATCGGCACGCAGGCCGTCGATCACCGCACGAGCCTGCTTGCCCGAACCACCGTGGGATTGCTGGATCTTCACCTTGTCGCCCGGGTGGGCCTGCTGCCAGTGCTTGATGAACTCGGCGTTGTACTGCTGGTACAGCTCGCGGGTCGGGTCGTAGGACACGTTCAGCAGTTCGTAGTCCTTGGCGATGGCGGAACCGGCAAAAACAGCACTGGCCAGGGCGGCGAGCGCATAACGGCGGATGGACATGGTGAAGCTCCCGATTGGCATTTTTCTAGTTTTGGATGGGTGGTGCGATCAGCCGGTCTTGTTGCCGGGCTGCTGCAGGCGGAACTTCTCCTTGCGCTCGATCTGCACGACCTGAGCGTTGTGCACGGTGATCTCCACCGCACCGAATCGCAGGTCGCGCAGGGCGCTCTGGATTTCACGCAGAATGGTGGCTTCGTCCTGACCGTCGATGCTACGCAGAGATGCACTCATGCTCGTTCTCCTTGGAGTGAGGGTGCCGGGCTGAGGTTTGAAGGGGATTTGCGCCTGGCTTGAGGGCAATAGTAGTGAGGCGGGGTTATTCTTAAAAATACTGTTTAAGAATGTTTATATAACCAAATAAAAAGACCAATTTGAAGGCGACAGAAGGCCCTGTGGGAGCGGGTTCACCCGCGAATGCGGCGGTGGCTCCACCATCGCATTCGCGGGTAAACCCGCTCCCACAGGGTCCGTACCAGGGCTTCAGTTGTGTTTCTGCGGCTCGCGGATCTTGTACCAGGCCACATACAACGCCGGCAGGAACAGCAGCGTCAGCAGGGTCGCCACGATGATCCCGCCAATCATGGCGTATGCCATCGGCCCCCAGAACACCTCGCGGGCAATCGGGATCATGCCCAGACTCGCCGCAGCCGCGGTCAGCAGAATCGGCCGGCGCCGGTGGTTGGTGGCCTCCACCACCGCATCCCACGGCGAGTAGCCCTGGGCTTCGAACTCGTCGATCTGGGTCACCAGGATCACCGAGTTACGAATGATGATGCCCGCCAGCGCGAGAATGCCGAGAATCGCCACGAAGCCCATGGGCGTACCTGTGGGCACCAGCGCAATGATCACGCCAATCAACCCCAGCGGCGCCACGCTGACCACCAGGAACAGCTTCTGCACGCTGTGCAGCTGGATCATCAGGAACGTCGCCATCAGGAACAGCATCAGCGGGATGACCTTGCGGATCGGTCCCTGCGCCTTGGCGCTCTCCTCCACCGTACCACCGGTGGCCACTTCGAAGCCCACCGGCAACTTGCTGGCGAACTCGTCGATCTTCGGCTTCAGCTGGGCCACCAGGTCGGTGGGCTGGATGTCGCCGTTGACCGAGGCCTTGATGGTGATGGTCGGCTTGCGGTCACGCCGCCACACCAGCGGCTGCTCCAGCTCGTAGCGCACGGTGGCGAAAGCCAGCAGCGGGATCGAGGTGCCGTTGGGCGTCAGGATCTGCAGGTTCTGCAGAGTGTCGGGCGAACCACGCTCGCTGTCCTCGGCACGGGCGACCACGTCGACCAGATAGATGTTGTCGTTGACCTGGGTGATCTGCACACCGCTGACGATGCTGTTCATCACATTGGCCACATCCTCCGACGACAGGCCCAGCTGGCGCGCCTTGTCCTGGGCGATTTCCACGCGCAGCACCTTACCCGGCTCGTTCCAGTCGTAGATCATCTCGCCGATGTGCTCGTTCTGATCGAGCAAGGTGGCCAGTTCGATGGCGTGCTTGCGTACCTCGTCGATATTGGCACCGCTGACCCGATACTGGATGGGTCGGCCCACTGGCGGGCCCATTTCCAGCGATTGCACGTTGGTGCCGACGCCAACGAACTCTTCATGCAGGATCTTCTGCAGGCGGTCCATCATGGCCTGGCGTTCCTCGAAGCCCTTGCTGACAATCACCAGCTGCGCGTAGTACGGGTTCTGCAACTGCTGGTCGAGGGGCAGGTAGAAGCGGATCGCGCCCTGGCCGATATAGGTGCTCCAGTGCACCAGGTCCGGGTCGTCCTTGATCCGCGCCTCGAAGCGGTCGACCACCTTGCGCGTTTCCTCGATCGAGGCGTTCTGCGGCAAGTTGAGGTCAACGAGGATTTCCGGCCGGTCCGAGGACGGGAAGAACTGGTTCTGCACGAAGCGCTCGCAGAAGATCGCCAGGGCGAACAGCACCACGGTGCCGATGATGGTCAGCCAGCGGTTGCGCATGCACCACAGCAAACCATGCTCGAAGGCCCGGCCGACACGGCCCGGCTCGGCTTCATGGGCCTTGAGCTTGGCGCTGCTGAGAATGTGCACACCAAGCACCGGGGCGAAGAACACCGCCACCACCCACGACACCATCAGCGCCACGGCAATTACCGCAAACAGGGTGTAGGTGTACTCACCCGCAGAACTGGCGTTGAGGCCGATCGGCACGAAGCCGGCCACCGTCACCAGGGTGCCGGTGAGCATGGGGAAGGCTGTGGAGGTATAGGCAAAAGTCGCCGCCTGTTCCTTGCTTTCGCCCATTTCCAGCCGGGTGACCATTACCTCCACGGTGATCATCGCATCGTCCACCAACAGGCCCAGGGCGATGATCAGCGCCCCCAGCGAAATCCGCTGCATGGTGATACCGCTGTATTCCATGAACACGAACACCATGGCCAGCACCAGCGGGATCGAGCAGGCCACCACCAGCCCGGCACGTACGCCGAGGCTGACGAAGCTCACCGCCAGCACGATCACCACCGCCTCGAACAGCGCACTGGTGAAGCCGCCGACAGCTTGCTTGACCACCACGGCCTGGTCGGAAACGGTATGCACCCCGACGCCCACGGGCAGGTCTTCGACCACCTGATCCATGCGCTTTTTCAGCGCTGCACCGAACACCTGGATATTGCCGCCAGCCTTCATGCCGATGGCCAGGCCCAACGCCGTCTGGCCGTTGTAGCGGAACATCGGTGAAGGGGGATCGACGTAGCCGCGCTCGATATCGGCGATGTCGGCCAGGCGGAAGAAGCGGTCGTTGATCTTCAGGTTGACGGTTTGCAGGTCCTTTTCCGAGGTGAACTGCCCGGAGGTACGCACCGAGATACGTTCCGGCCCTGCCTCGATCACGCCGGCAGGGGTCACGGCGTTTTGCGATTGCAGGGCCTGCATGACCTGGCGCTGGTCGATGCCCAGGGCTGCCAGCTTGCGGGTGGAGAAGTTCAGGTACAGCACTTCGTCCTGGGTACCGATCAGCTCGATCTTGCCGATGTTGGGCACATCACGCACCTCGGCCCGCGCCTGCTCCACATAGTCGCGCAGCTGGCGCAGGGTCAGGCCGTCGGCGGTGAAGGCATAGATGGAACCGAACACATCGCCGAACTCATCATTGAACCCGGGCCCCTGGATACCCGCAGGGAATTCACCGCGAATGTCCTGGATCTTCTTGCGCACCTGGTACCAGATGTCCGGGATGTCCTTGGCCTTGGTGGTGTCGCGCAGGTACACGTAGACCGTGGATTCGCCGGGGCGGGTGTAGCTTTTGGTGTAGTCGAGGGAATCGAGTTCCTCGAGCTTCTTCTCGATGCGGTCGGTGACCTGGTACAGGGTTTCGTCCTGGGTCGCGCCGGGCCAGCGGGTCTGGATGACCATCGTCTTGATGGTGAACGACGGGTCTTCCTCGCGGCCCAGGTTGAAGTAGGAGAAGATCCCCATCAGCAGGCCAACGAACATCAGGTACCAGACGAACGATTGATGCTTGAGTGCCCAGTCGGACAGGTTGAAGCTTCCTTTCATTGCGCATCCTCGTCGAAGGTGACCTTCTGGCCAGGCTTGAGGCTGTTCACGCCTGCAGTCACCACCCGCTCGCCAGGCTGCACGCCCGAGGTCAGGACAATGCTGTCGGCGGTGCGACCGATCAGGGCCACGTCACGAGTAGCCACGGTCTTCTGCTGCGTATCGATCACCCATACCTGGGTCTTGCCGTCGCGCTCGAGCAAAGCACTCAAGGGCAGTTCGCTGCGCGGCGATACCTCCGAACTCAGGGTCACGCTGATGGCGGTGCCAAGGTGGAAGGCCGCCGGGGTGCTGGCCAGGGTCAGGCGCGCGCGGCGGGTACGAGTGGTGGCGTCCGCCTGGGGTTCCAGTTCCCGCAGGCTGGCGGTGGTGTTGATGGTCGGGTCCAACTGCGAAGCAACGGTGAAGGTCAGGCCTTTGCTCAACTGCTCGGCCAGGCCTATCGGCAGGTCGATTACCGCTTCTTTCACATCCGGCCTGGCCAGGGTTACCACGGCCTGGCCGGCGGTGACGGTTTGCCCGGCTTCGGCCTGCCAGGCAGTGATTACCGCCGCGTGGTCGGTGCGCAGGGTGCTGTAGTCGAGCTGATCACGGGCCTGGCTGACGGCCGAGCGCGCCTGCTCCAGTGCCGCGCTGGTGGTTTTCAGGTTGGTCTGGGCGATATCCAGCTGGGCCTGGGCGCCTACGCCACGGTCGTACAGCTGTTGCTGGCGGCGGGCATCGGCCTGGGCGTTGATCCACTGCGCCTGCACCTTGGCCAGGTCGCCTTCGGCGGCACGCAGCTGGTTCTGCTGGTCGGTCGGGTCGAGGGTGGCCAGGGTGTCACCCGGCTTCACCTGAGCGCCCACATCCAGCCAGCGTCGGGCAATACGCCCGGAAACCCGGAAGCCCAGTGTGCTTTCGAAGCGTGCCTGGATACTGCCGGCAAAGCGGCCCAGCTGCGACTGCACCTGGGGTTCGACCTTGACTGACAATACCGGCCGGATCGGCTCTGGTGCCTCGTCCTCGCTATTGCAACCGGCCAGCAGCACACCGGCCGACAGCATCAGCAGCAGGCGCTTCATAGCTCACCCCCTTGGGCCCTGGCGTCGACTTTCTGCACCTGCATGCCGGGGTGCAGCAACTGCCCGCCATTGACCACCACGGTCTCGCCACCCTTCAGGCCACTGGCGACCACGATCCTGCCGGTGAGATAGCGGCTGACTTCGACCTTGCGCAGTTCTACCTTGTCGCCCTCGCCCACTACCCAGACGGCAGGTTCGTGCAGAGCCTTGGTCAGCGCCGACCATGGCAGCTCGACGCTAGGCCGGCCCTGGGCGTTGGTGGTGGCGGTGACCGGCGCGCCCAGTTGCATCCCGGGCGGCACATTCTTGAGCCCTACCTTGACCTGCACTGTGCCGCTTTGCTCCGACACGGTCGGGGTGATTTCGCGTACGAAGCCATGGGCCTGAACCTTGGGGTCGTCGAGCAGGCTGACGATCACCCCGGCATCGCTGGGCGGTGCCACCAGCAGCGATTCGTAGACGTTGAATACCGCGTCACGGTCGCCATCGGTGGCCAGGCTGAAGATCGGCATGGTCGCCTGCACCACTTGGCCGACCTCGGCCTGGCGCTCGGTGATCACACCATCGGCTTCGGATACCAGTGCGGTGTAGCTCAACTGCTCGTTGGCGTTGGCCAGTTGCGCCTGGGCCGCCTTGAGGGCGCTCTGGTTGCTGCGCAGGGCGGCTTCGGCGGCGTCGTATTCGCTCTGGCTGGTGTAGCCCTTGGGCAGCAGTTTCTGCTGGCGGACGAAGGCCGCGCTGGTCTGGGTAACCCGCGCTTGCGCTGCGAACACCTCGGCCTTGGCCGAGTCGACGTTGTTCTGCAAGTCTTTCGGGTCCAGGCGTGCCAGCACCTGGTTGGCCTTGACGTGATCGCCGACATCGACGCTGCGCGAAATGATCTTGCCGCCCACACGGAACGACAGGTCGGTCTGCACCCGCGCCTGCACATCACCGGTCAGGGTGACCCTGGCGGCGAAGTCGGTCGGCTGTACCTGTTGCACGCCTACGCGTGGCAGTGTTTCGGTGGTTTCTTCCTTGCTACAGCCTGACAGCAGGGTACCCAGCCCCAGGCAAACGACCAACAGCGGACGCATCAACGTCATGCAGGCTCCTTGCTTGCGCGCAAATGATTCGTGGGATGCGACTGTCAGCGTAGTTCAGGGTTCGATAAACATCACTGACAAGAGTCAGTGAGCATTGAGGTGATGACCTCTTCGATGCCGAGCACGTGCGCAGAAGGTGCAGTTGAGGTTTGGGCAAGCCAGGGCTGCCTGACAGATTTGCCAGTTACCAGAAACCTCTCCAGACGGCATTCTTGGCGATGTTCACAGAGAGGTGGCATACATGGCTAGGGAGCAATCCTGCTCGGCGCATCAGCGCCATTTTGGCTATTCACCCTATGGCTATTCTGCGCGGACGATGCAAGACATTTCGCTGATCGGCTTCAACGGCGAGCCAAATGACTGGTCTGGGTTCTACCTCCTGGGCCAAGGTTACAGAGCCTACAGCACTTTACTCATGCGGTTCCTATCACCAGATACGTTAAGCCCATTCAATGCTGGAGGCATCAATGCCTATGCCTATTGCAAGGCAGATCCGATCAACTTTATTGATCCAACCGGAGAGATGCCCCAGAGACCTGTTGCCACCCATCGTAGGGTAACCTGGCCTGTTGCGAGCCTTTCCGAAAATTACTCGTTTCTGTACCCACGAAAAAAGCCCGATCCCCATTTCGTGCAGCAGCCTCGAAGTATCTTGAAAAAAACCAGTACCCTGCCGATCGAGATGCCACCTGAACCTCTGCGAAAGGAGTTTGAATTTGATCTTTCAGGCCTCGACAAGGACAAGCTGGAAACTGTGAGCAAGATGATTTCAAACGAGTTAAGAGAAAACAAATCAAAGATAAAGGCTCTGCGTGCCGATGACCCACAGATACAAGAATTCATAGCCCTCAGGAATTCTGGCCGACGAGTCAAGACAATGCTTAACGCAGAGGCGAAAGCTATAAGAAATGAAGAACAAGACAATACCGGCTAGTTTGAGCTCAAAAGCCTCTTCGAAGTCATATCTGCGAAGAGGCCTGTACAAGTCAGAGCTGAATAGAAGCCCGATTCAGCCCTAACTCAATGTCGTCGATCAAAGCTTTGGCAAAGCCACTGAGAATTCTCGCGGCACTGCCGGCCAGCCGGTCATTTTCCATTTCGGCTTCCGTCGTCAGGTGATTGATGCAGCCGAGCATTACGGAGAGTTCGGAAAAGGCGTAGTTGAAGGGGATATTGGCCTGGACGCGGAAGAGGTCCATGCAGGTTTCTTTACCGACGGTGCTGCTGTTTGTTGGGTGATTCGGGACGTGCGTCGTCATGGTTGGAATCCAATGTCGTTTATGGAACCGCCAGCTCATCTTTCTCACGGATAAGGGGTGGCAGCCGTACGTGGGGTGAGAAAACCGAGGACATTGAACCCGGCCAGACCGAAGCCTGCCCACGCAAGGCCGCCATGACAGGAAGCCTGTTCAACATCGAGCGGGTTCTCACACCCGGTCACCTTGCTTGGCGACCCAACGACGTTATCCCTGGGGCATTTCCCCTACAACAGAGCAGCTTCCACATGGCTCGTAGGATAATTCCCAAGCTGATTTGACTGAAGCACTTGGTTTGAGTTGATGAAAATTCGTACACCTTGCGGGCCTCTTCGCGGGTGAACCCGCTCCCACAGGGGGGAGCGCCAGATTTCAAGATGTGCACCATATCTGTGGGAGCGGGTTCACCCGCGAAAGGGCCGGTATTGCCACCAGAGTGTCTGCCATATTCAGAAACCATGATCCAAAAAGCACCTGCATCCCAGCCGCTACCTTTGAGAGCTCACCTGCTTTTCAAGGAAGAAAACAATGTCTCGGGCCCAATCCCATTTATTGCGCCGTGGCCGCTATTCACAGCATGGCAGGCTCTATCTGCTAACCACCGTCACCCACCAGCGCAAGCCACTGTTCCATGACTTTCAACATGCCCGATTGGTGATTCACCAATTGCGCCAGTCAGATGAGGAGCACGCCTGTCGGTCACTGGCTTGGGTATTGATGCCGGACCACCTGCATTGGCTGATTGAGCTGAAAGGTACGACGCTGGGGACCTTGATGCGCAGATTCAAATCCAGGTCCAGCCTGGTGTTGCATCGGGCAGGGGTTGAGCATGATCCGGTTTGGCAACCCGGGTATCAGGACCGGGCACTAAGAAGGGAAGAAAGCATGGTGCATTTCGCCAGATATATCGTTGCCAATCCGTTGCGGGCTGGCCTGGTCAAAAGTGTCAGGGACTATCCACATTGGGATGCAGTCTGGCTTTGAATCAGAGTTGAGGCATTCGCGGGTAAACCCGCTCCCACAGGATTAACACAGGCCCGAGGCAGTGATTTTCCTGTGGGAGCGGGTTCACCCGCGAATAGGCCGGATCAGGCCGAAGCCGTAACCTGCACCGGTCGCTTGACCTGTGGCTGCGAGGCATTGGCCGCCGCGCCTTCTTCGATCGCCTGCTGAATCGCCTTGCGACGACGCTCTTCTGCCTGGCGGCTGAAGTACCAGACGAAGAAGGTCACCAGCGACACCGACAGCAGGATCAGGCTGGCGACGGCGTTGATCTCCGGTTTCACGCCCAAACGCACCGCCGAGAACACTTCCATCGGCAAGGTGGTCGAACCCGGGCCCGACACAAAGCTGGCCAGCACCAGGTCATCCAGCGACAGGGCGAACGACATCATGCCGCCCGCCGCCAGCGACGGCGCGATCATCGGGATAGTGATCAGGAAGAACACCTTCCACGGCTTGGCACCCAGGTCCATCGCAGCTTCCTCGATCGAAAGGTCCAGCTCACGCAGGCGGGCCGACACCACTACCGCCACATACGCCGCACAGAACGTGGTATGGGCGATCCAGATGGTGACGATGCCGCGCTCCTGCGGCCAGCCGATCATCTGCGCCATGGCCACGAACAGCAGCAACAGCGACAGGCCGGTGATCACCTCGGGCATTACCAGCGGTGCGGTGACCAGGCCACCGAACAGCGTGCGGCCCTTGAAGCGGGTGACCCGGGTCAGCACGAATGCCGCCAGGGTACCCAGCGCCACCGCCGCCACCGCCGTGTAGCAGGCGATTTCCAGCGAGCGCATGACCGAACCCATCAGTTGGGTGTTGTCGAGCAGGCCGACGTACCACTTGACCGACCAACCACCCCATACCGTCACCAGCTTGGAGGCGTTGAACGAGTAGATCACCAAAATCAGCATTGGCAGGTAGATGAACAACAAGCCGAGCACCAGCATCAGCTTGGAGAAACCGAAGCGCTTCATGCCCTGCCCTCCATTTCTTTGGCCTGGCTGCGGTTGAACAGCAGGATCGGCACGATCAGGATCGCCAGCATCACTACCGCCAGCGCAGAGGCCACCGGCCAGTCACGGTTGTTGAAGAACTCTTGCCACAGCACCTTGCCGATCATCAGGGTTTCCGGGCCGCCAAGCAGTTCAGGAATCACGAACTCGCCCACCACCGGGATGAACACCAGCATGCAGCCGGCGATGATGCCGTTCTTCGACAGCGGCACGGTGATTTTCCAGAAGCTGTTGAAGGTACTCGAACCCAGGTCCGAAGCGGCCTCGAGCAGGCTCTGGTCGTGCTTCACCAGGTTGGCGAACAGCGGCAGGATCATGAACGGCAGGTACGAATAGACCACGCCGATGTACACCGCCAGGTTGGTGTTGAGGATTTGCAGCGGCTGGTCGATCAACCCGATCCACAGCAGGAAGCCGTTGAGCAGGCCGTTGTTGCTGAGAATGCCCATCCAGGCATAGACGCGGATCAGGATCGCGGTCCAGGTCGGCATCATGATCAGCAACAGCAGGACCGTCTGCGTCTCCTTCTTGGCGTTGGCAATGGCATAGGCCATCGGGTAGCCGATCAGCAGGCACAGCAAGGTGCTGAAGAAGGCCATCTTCAGCGAGCCCAGGTAGGCCGAGATGTATAGCTCATCCTCGGTCAGCAGGCCGTAGTTGGCCAGGTTGAGCACCAGCTGGATCTTGTCTTCGACGTAGCTGTAGATCTCGGTATACGGCGGGATCGCCACATCGGCTTCGGCGAAGCTGATCTTCAGCACGATGAAGAACGGCAGCATGAAGAACAGGAACAGCCAGATGAACGGCACGCCGATCACCAGGTGCCGCCCCTCCGGGGTGATGCGCTGGAAGGCTCGCTTGAGCTTGCGCAGTTTCATGACCGCAGTACCACGCCGCTGTCGTCTTCCCACCACACGTACACTTCATCGCCCCAGGTTGGGCGAGTGCCCTGGCGCTCGGCGTTGGCAACGAACGACTGGACGATCTTGCCGCTCGGCAGCTCGACATAGAACACCGAGTGGCCGCCCAGGTAGGCGATGTCGTGGACCTTGCCGCGCGACCAGTTGTGCTCGCAGGTAGGCTGCTGGGTGGTGACCAGCATCTTTTCCGGGCGCAGGGCGTAGGTGATGTGCTTGTCTTCCACCGAGGTGGTGATGCCGTGGCCGACGTAGATCTTGCGCTCCAGCTCCGGGCTGGCAATGATCGCGTGGCCTTCGGCGTCGTCGACCACTTCACCTTCGAACAGGTTGACGTTACCGATGAACTCGCATACCAGGCGGCTGGTAGGCGTCTCGTAAATGTCCACCGGCGAACCGATCTGGGCGATCCAGCCCAGGTGCATGATGGCGATGCGCTGGGCCATGGTCATGGCCTCTTCCTGGTCGTGGGTCACCATCACGCAGGTCACGCCCACTCGTTCGATGATCTCCACCAGTTCCAGCTGCATCTGCGAGCGCAGCTTCTTGTCCAGTGCGCCCATCGGCTCGTCGAGCAGCAGCAGCTTGGGGCGCTTGGCCAGCGAGCGGGCCAAGGCCACGCGCTGGCGCTGGCCACCGGACAGCTGATGCGGCTTGCGCTTGGCGTACTGGGTCATGTGCACCAGCTTGAGCATCTCGGCCACGCGGGCGTCGATCTCGGCCTTGGGCATCTTGTCCTGCTGCAGGCCGAAGGCGATGTTCTGCGCCACGGTCATGTGCGGGAACAGCGCGTAGGACTGGAACATCATGTTGATCGGCCGCTCGTAGGGCGGCATGTCGGTGATGTCGACGCCATCGAGGAAGATCCGCCCTTCGGTCGGGCGCTCGAAACCGGCCAGCATGCGCAGCAAGGTGGACTTGCCGGAACCGGAGCCACCCAGCAGGGCGAAGATCTCGCCCTTGCGGATTTCCAGGGACACATCGTCCACAGCTACCGTTTCGTCGAACTTTTTCGTGACCCGGTCGATCTTGACCAGCACCTGCTTGGGTTGCTGGCCACCCTCGAGGGCTTTTTTATAGGCACCGGAGGCAACTGCCATGAGTGAAACTCCCAACAAGATTTTTGTGCCCGCGAGCCCTGTTCTACAGGTACCGCCACGGGCCTGGATTTTTACTTACCCGACTTGACCTTGGTCCAGCTACGGGTCATCAGCCGTTGCACCTTGGGTGGCAACTCTGAATTCACGAACATCTTGTTCAGCACTTCCTGCGGTGGGTAAACCGCGGCGTCAGTCCTCACGGCCTGGTCCATCAGGTCGCCAGCCTTGGGGTTCGGGTTGGCGTAACCGACGTAATCACTGACCTGGGCGATAACCTCAGGCTTCAGCAAATAGTTGATGAAGGCATGCGCCTCTTTGACGTTCTTGGCGTCCTTGGGGATCGCCAGCACATCGAACCAGAGGTTGCCGCCTTCCTTGGGAATTGCGTAGGCCAGGTTCACGCCCTTCTTCGCTTCTTCGGCGCGGGTCTTGGCCTGGAACACATCACCCGAGAAGCCTGCCGCGACGCAGATGTCGCCGTTGGCCAGGTCGGTGATGTACTTGGACGAGTGGAAGTAGGTCACGTACGGGCGTACTGCCAGCAGTTTCTTTTCGGCCGCCTGGTAGTCCTTGGCGTTGGTGCTGTTGGGGTCCAGCCCCATGTAGTTGAGCACCGCCGGCAGCATTTCGTCCGCCGAGTCGAGGAAGGCCACGCCACACTTGGCGAGCTTCTTCATGTTTTCGGGCTCGAACAGCACCGCCCAGGAGTCGATGGTGTCCACGCCCAGCGCAGCCTTCACCTTGTCGACGTTGTAACCGATACCGTTGGTGCCCCACAGGTAAGGCACGGCGTACTGGTTGCCCGGGTCGTTCCTTTCCAGGCGCTTCATCAGCGCCGGGTCCAGGTTGGAATAATTGGGCAGCAGGCTCTTGTCGAGCTTCTGGAACGCGCCCGCCTTGATCTGCTTGCCGAGGAAATGGTTGGAGGGCACTACCACGTCATAGCCGGTATTACCGGCCAGCAGCTTGCCTTCCAGGGTTTCGTTGGAGTCGAACACGTCTTGCACGGGCTTGATGCCCGTGGCTTTCTCGAAGTCCGCGAGTGTGGTCGGCCCGACATAGTCAGACCAGTTGTAGAAGTGCACCGTAGGCGCCGCTTGGACGCTGCATGCCAGCGTCAGGCCCGCTCCAGCCATCAAGGCTTTGCGGAATACAGAAATGGACAAGTGGGTGGTCCTCACAATCAGTGCCTGGGTAGCGACAATGCTGCCGCACACGCAAAACCGGCGCGCAACTTACCTTCGCAGCTTCGATGCCGCAATCATCAATTGCCTTTCACTGGCTCTGGGCCGGGGTTCGCCGGCCCAGAGGTGCCGCATCGGGGTTATTTGCCCGACTTGATCTTGGTCCAGCTACGGGTGATGTCACGCTGGGCCTTCGCTTCAGGTGCAGCGATGGCATACAGCTGTTTCTTCACTTCGGCTGGCGGATAGATGCTTGGGTCGCTGGTGATTTCCTTGTCCACGAACTGGGTGGCGGCAGCGTTGCCGTTCGGGAAGCGCACGGCGTTGGTGATTTCAGCCATGATTTCCGGCTGCATCAGGAAGTTCATGAACTGGTAGGCAGCGTCTTTGTGCTCGGCGTCCTTGGGGATGGCGACCATGTCGTAGAAGGTACCGGCACCTTCCTTCGGAATGACGTAGTCGACCTTGACCTTGTCGCCGGCTTCGTGGGCACGGGCCTTGGACTGCTCCAGGTCACCCGAGTAACCGACGGCTACGCAGATGTTGCCGTTGGCCATGTCGCCGATGTACTTGGACGAGTGGAAGTAGGTGATCGAAGGACGGATCTTGAGGAACAGGTCCTCGGCAGCCTTCAGGTCTTCCTTCTTGGTGCTGTCGGTCGGCTTGCCGAGGTAGTGCAGCGCAGCCGGGAGCATTTCGGTCGGCGCGTCGAGGAAGCTCACGCCGCAGCTTTTGAGCTTGGCGATGTTCTCAGGCTTGAACACCACGTCCCACGAGTCGATCTTGTCCACGCCCAGCGCGGCCTTGACCTTCTCCGGGTTGTAGCCGATGCCGATCGAGCCCCACATGTACGGGAAGGCATGCTTGTTGTCTTTGTCGCTGGCATCGCCAACGGCCTTGAGCAGGTCAGGGTCGAGGTTCTTCCAGTTCGGCAGCTTGGAACGGTCCAGTTCCTCGTACACGCCAGCCTTGATCTGCTTGGCCAGGAAGTTGTTGGACGGCACCACGATGTCGTAGCCAGACTTGCCGGCCAGCAGCTTGGCTTCGAGGGTTTCGTTGCTGTCGAACACGTCGTACTTGACCTTGATACCGGTCTGCTTCTCGAACTTGGCGATGGTGTCCGGAGCGATGTAGTCCGACCAGTTGTAGACGTTCAACACCTTGTCTTCAGCCTGAACAGCGGTAGCCATGGCGCCCATCAGGGCGGCGGCCAGCAACGTCTTGCCCATTTTATTCATGCGTAATGCTCCAGAATTTATTATTTAGCCATCTGTTCAGCAGCCAGGACCTACGGTGCAGAGCGCGCGGCGACTGAAACAGTCGCTAGTCTGGCAAGTTACAAGGCTCTGTATCAAGGAAAGCAGGGCCTTGTAACCACTTAATGTCACATCGCTAGCCTAGCAAACTGTCAACGAATCGCTTCGAGGGTCAGGTCCAGGCATTTGCGTGCCTTTTCCACCAGTTCGTCGATCTCTGCATGGCTGATCACCAGCGGCGGCGCAATGATCATGGTGTCACCCACCGCGCGCATGATCAGGCCGTTGTCGAAGCAGAAGGTGCGGCAGATCATGCCCACGCCCTTGCCTTCGTAACGGCTGCGAGTGGCCTTGTCCTTGACCAGCTCGATCGCGCCGAGCAGGCCCAGGCCGCGTACCTCGCCCACCAGAGGGTGGTCCTGCAGTTCACGCAAACGCTTTTGCAAATACGGTGCCGCTTCGGTACGGGCCTTCTCGACAATTTTCTCGTCGCGCAGGATGCGCAGGTTTTCCAGGCCTACTGCCGCCGCTACCGGGTGGCCGGAGTAGGTGAAGCCGTGGTTGAAGTCGCCGCCTTGGCTGAGTACCTGGGCCACGGTGTCACGCACGATCACACCGCCCATGGGGATGTAACCGGAAGTCAGGCCCTTGGCGATGGTCATCAGGTCGGGCTTGAGGTCGTAGTAGTCGGAGCCGAACCACTCGCCGGTACGGCCAAAACCGCAGATCACTTCGTCGGCGACGAACAGGATGTCGTACTTGGCGAGGATCTCCTTCACCTTCGGCCAGTAGGTTTCCGGCGGGATGATCACGCCGCCGGCACCCTGGATCGGCTCGGCGATGAAGGCGGCGACGTTGTCTTCGCCGACTTCGAGGATTTTCTGCTCCAGCTGCTCGGCTGCCCACACCCCGAACTCATCCGGGGTCATGTCGCCACCTTCGCCGAACCAGTAAGGCTGCGGGATATGCACGATGCCAGGGATCGGCAGGCCGCCTTGTTCGTGCATGCCGCTCATGCCGCCCAGGCTGGCGCCAGCCACGGTGGAGCCGTGGTAGCCGTTGATGCGGCCGATGATGGTCTGCTTCTGTGGCTTGCCTTTCAGCGCCCAGTAGTGGCGGACCATGCGCAGCACGGTGTCGTTGCCTTCGGAGCCGGAGCCGGTGAAGAACACATGGGTCATGCCCTGTGGCGCCACGTCGGAGATGGCCTTGGCCAGCTCCAGCGCAGGCGGGTGGGCAGTCTGGAAGAACAGGTTGTAGTAAGGCAGCTCACGCATCTGCTTTTCTGCCGCCTGCACCAGTTCTTCACGGCCATAGCCCACAGCCACGCACCACAGGCCAGCCATGCCGTCGAGGATCTTGTGCCCCTCGCTATCCCACAAATGCACACCCTGGGCCTTGGTGATGATACGCGGCCCCTTCTCCTTCAACTGCTTGTAGTCACTGAAGGGTGCGAGGTGATGCTCCCCGCTCAGGGCTTGCCATTCACGGGTTTGCGGGTTGTTGACGCTCATGTGCTTCTCCGTTGTTCGACAGCCGCGTCCTGCGGCACCAAGTTTGATCAGACAGCAAACAGCAGGAACTCACGCTCCCAGGAACTGATGACTCGCTTGAAGTTCTCGTGCTCGGCGCGCTTGGTGGCGACGTAGCCGGTGATGAACTTCTTGCCCAGGTACTGCACCAGTGCACGGCTGTTTTCCATGCGTTCCAAGGCATCTTCGATGGTCAGTGGCAGGCGCAGGTTGCGGCGTTCGTAGCCACGGCCCTGCACCGGCGCGCTGGCGTCGATGCCTTCGACCATGCCGATGTAGCCACACAGCAGGCTGGCGGCAATGGCCAGGTAAGGGTTGGCGTCGGCGCCTGGCAGGCGGTTCTCGACCCGACGGCTTTGCGGGCCGGCGTCCGGCACGCGCAGGCCGACGGTACGGTTCTCCTCGCCCCACTCCACGTTCACCGGCGCCGAGGTGTCGGGCAGGAAGCGGCGGAACGAGTTGACGTTCGGGGCGAACAGCGGCAACGCCTCTGGTATGAACTTCTGCAGGCCACCAATGTGGTGCAGGAACAGTTCGCTCATGCTGCCGTCGTCGTTGCTGAAGATGTTCTTGCCGGTGGCCACGTCGACCACGCTCTGGTGCAGGTGCATGGCACTGCCTGGCTCGCCGGTCATGGGCTTGGCCATGAAGGTGGCGGCGACGTTGTGCTTGAGCGCAGCCTCGCGCATGGTGCGCTTGAACACCAGGATCTGGTCGGCCAGGTGCAGGGCATCGCCATGACGGAAGTTGATCTCCATCTGCGCCGTGCCGTCTTCATGGATCAGCGTGTCGAGGTCCAGCTGCTGCAGTTCGCACCAGTCGTAGACGTCTTCGAACAGCGGGTCGAATTCGTTGGCGGCTTCGATCGAGAACGACTGGCGACCGGTTTCCGGGCGGCCCGAACGACCTACCGGAGGCTGCAGCGGGAAGTCAGGGTCTTCGCTGCGCTTGGTCAGATAGAACTCCATCTCCGGCGCGACGATCGGCTGCCAGCCCTTGTCGGCGTATAGCTTGAGGACTTTCTTCAGCACGTTGCGCGGCGACAGTTCGACCGGGTTGCCCTTCTTGTCGTAGGTGTCGTGAATCACCTGGGCGGTCGGCTCGATGGCCCATGGCACCAGGAACACTGCGTTCTCGTCGGGGCGGCAGATCATGTCGATGTCCGCCGGGTCCAGCAGTTCGTAATAGATGTCGTCGTCGACGTAGTCGCCGGTCACGGTCTGCAGCAGCACGCTCTCGGGCAGGCGCATGCCTTTTTCGGCGATGAATTTGTTGGTAGGCGAAATCTTGCCGCGCGTGATGCCGGTCAGGTCACTGATCATGCATTCGACTTCGGTGATCTTGTGCTCTTTCAACCAATCGGTGAGCTGGTCGAGGTTGTTACTCATAAATACCTCAGGAGGTAAGGTGGTCCGCGCACTGATTCTGGATGGAGTACATTGCTAAAGCAAAAACCCCCGCGCAGAGCCACAGTGGATACACTGAAAACAGGTGCGTCCGTAATGAGTTCGAAAGGCAGGAAGACGAAACGAAGGGCGGCAAGCCGCTATGAGGGCAGGTCCGTGAGCGCCAAACGTCAATTATTGCGGCCAGGGCGGCCACGCCATCGACGAAGCTTGCAAAAATGACGGATGTACCCGATGGCACTGCGCAGGCAGTGCTTTCAGGTCTCGGCAAGCGGACCATGTGACCCTCGTATTATTGTGTTCTGGGTTGAGACCGAGCTTAGCCTTGTTCATTTTTTTACACAACCACTCCGTAAAAAATAAAACACGGTTGGTCGGAGATAGCCCTTTGCGCGGGAAATAGCGGATAATGGTTTGCCCCGAGATGCAGCAAATCTGCCGTCGATGTGCCATTTCAGGGCATCATGGGGTTGGCTTGACATCAGTTTGTCTTTTCGATTGACTGGTCTTGCAAGCCCCCCTTGATTGATATTTTTAACAACAAAGGTGTTGCATCATGTCGGTACCCCCGCGTGCCGTTCAGCTTAACGAAGCGAACGCGTTCCTTAAGGAACATCCTGAGGTTCTCTACGTTGACCTTCTGATTGCAGATATGAATGGTGTGGTGCGCGGCAAGCGCATTGAGCGCACCAGCCTCCACAAGGTTTACGAGAAAGGCATTAACCTGCCGGCCTCCCTTTTCGCCCTCGACATCAACGGCTCTACCGTTGAAAGCACGGGCCTGGGTCTGGACATCGGCGATGCGGACCGCATCTGCTATCCGATCCCTGACACGCTGTCCAACGAGCCCTGGCAAAAACGCCCGACCGCTCAGCTGCTGATGACCATGCACGAGATCGAAGGCGAGCCGTTCTTCGCCGATCCACGTGAAGTGCTGCGTCAGGTAGTGAGCAAGTTCGATGAATTGGGCCTGACCATCTGCGCCGCCTTCGAGCTGGAGTTCTACCTGATCGACCAGGAGAACGTGAATGGCCGCCCACAACCGCCGCGCTCGCCGATTTCCGGCAAACGCCCACAGTCGACCCAGGTTTACCTGATCGACGACCTCGACGAATACGCCGACTGCCTGCAGGACATCCTCGAAGGGGCCAAAGAGCAGGGGATTCCGGCCGACGCCATCGTCAAGGAAAGCGCCCCGGCGCAGTTCGAAGTCAACCTGCACCACGTCGCCGACCCGCTCAAGGCCTGTGACTACGCGGTGCTGCTCAAGCGCTTGATCAAGAACATCGCCTACGACCATGAAATGGACACCACCTTCATGGCCAAGCCCTACCCGGGCCAGGCAGGCACCGGCCTGCATGTACACATTTCCGTG
>Ga0247820_10000068_pt1 | contig 46503 bp, 40 predicted proteins | sample 13C_Glucose_Day1_2_FD_192480 | JGI IMG/M metagenome (GOLD analysis project Ga0247820, IMG submission 192480) | Soil microbial communities from agricultural site in Penn Yan, New York, United States - 13C_Glucose_Day14 | ecosystem: Environmental > Terrestrial > Soil > Agricultural land | place...
CGCCGAAGAGCTGGGTCCAGTACGTGCCCGCCCGGCCGCCGCCCGCGAAGCCGACCCCGATGTGGGTGAAGTCCGCCTTGAGGATGTTGGCGCGGTGACCGGGGCTGTTCAGCCACCCCTCCACGACCTCGGCGGCCGAGCGCTGTCCGCAGGCGATGTTCTCGCCGATCGTCCGCCGTGTGGAGCCCGCGGCGGCGGCCCGGTCCCAGGGCCTGCTGCCGTCGGGCGCGGTGTGCGCGTAGAAGTCGCGGGCGACCATGTCGGCGCTGTGCGCCTGCGCGGCCGCGGCCAGACGGGGGTCGGGGGACAGGGGCGCCAGCCCGGCGCCGGCGCGTGCCCGGTTGGTGAGGCCGACGACCTCGCGGGCGGTGCGGTCCAGACCGTCCGGGGTGAGCGGACTGGCCCACAGCGCCGTCCAGTAGGTGCCGCCGGACCCGTCACCGCAGGAGCCGACGGCGGCGTGGCGGAACGCCGGGTCGCGGACGGTGCCGCGCCCGGCGTCGTGGCGCAGGCAGTACTCCACGAGTTCGGCGGTGGTGCGGGGCCCGGAGACCAGATGCTCCCCGACGGCGAGATAGGGGTATCCGGCGGCGACGACGCGCTGGTGGACGGAGACGCCGTCCACGCCCTCGACGCCGAGACGGCCGCCGCGGGCCATCGAGCCGGCGTGCTCACGCGCCGCCGCGGCCAGCCGCGCGTCGTGCGTCACGGGAGGCGAACCGGCCGCCGCGCGGGCGGAGTTCACCAGTCCCAGGAAGCCGTCCGCGGTGGCCGGGGCGGTGGCCGGGCGCGGCGGGGCGGCAGGCGCCGGCGTGCGGGGAGCGGCGGGTGCCGTCCGTCTGGAGACGGTCTCCTCGTCCTCCACGTCCACGCCGAAGTCCCGGGCGAGGCCGGCCAGTCCGTCGGCGTATCCCTGGCCCAGGGCGCGCAGTTTCCAGCCCTCCCCGCGCCGGTAGATCTCCGCGAGGAGCAGGACGGCCTCCTGCCGGGCCCGCGGCGGGGAGAACCGGGCGAGCGGGCGCCCGCCGGCGTCGGCCAGGTGGAGCACGGGGGCGGGGAGTGCGCTCAGCGGGGTGCCGGGGTCGGCGGCGCTGACGGCCACGGTGAGCCGGGTGGCGCCGGCGCGCAGCGCGGCCGGGTCGACGGTCAGCGTGCCCCCGTCCAGTCCGGCGCCGGGCGCGGACGGCTGGTTGTAGAACACGAAGTCGGCGTCGTCGCGCACCTTCCCGCCGTCGTCCGTGACCAGCGCGGACACGTCGAAGGGGCCGGGTACCCGGACGGTCACGCTGCCGCGCGGAAGGGCCAGATTGCCGCCGGGAACCAACTCCTGCATCACGCCGCCCTCTTGTCGTCTGACACGGACCGGTGGGGGGTGTCCGGACAACGACGAGCGGCGGCCCCGGGTTCCCGGCGCGTTCCTCAGCGGCGCAGCGAGGCCGCCCAGTCCGACGGCACCCGCCCGGCGGGGCCGGGGGCCGGCTGGTCGGCCGGGTGGCCGGTGGGCGGGGCGAGGTCGGGGCCGGACTCGTACAGCTCGTTGGTGGCGTAGTTCCAGAACCAGTCCTCGCCCGGCTCGTAGCTGCGGACCACCGGGTGCCCGCTGGAGCGGTAGTGCGCCGTGGCGTGCTGTCCGGGCGAGCTGTCGCAGCAGCCGACGTGGCCGCACAGCGCGCAGCGCCGCAGATGGAACCACCAGCCGCCGGTGGCGTCGCAGTCGGCGCAGCCCGCGCCGCTCGGCGGGACGCTCGGGTCGATGGCGTGCTCGCTGGTCATACGGGCTCCTCGGTGGTCTCGTCGGGAGGCGCGGCGGTGAGGGGGAGCAGCACCTGGAAGCGGGTGTCGCCCGGCTCGGACTCGAACCGGAGGCTCCCGTGGTGCTTGTTGACCACGATCCGCCAGGAGATGTCCAGGCCCAGGCCGGTGCCCTCGCCCACCGGCTTGGTGGTGAAGAACGGGTCGAAGACCCGGTCGCGGACCTCGGGCGGGATGCCCGTGCCGGTGTCGCCGAACTCCACCAGCAGCCGGTCGTGGTCGCGTGCCGTGCGCACGGTCAGCGTGCCCTCCGCGCCCGTGCCGTTCATCGCGGCGACCGCGTTGTCGATCAGATTGGTCCACACCTGGTTGAGCTCGGCCGGGTACGCGGGGATCCGCGGCAGCGTGCGGTCGTACTCCTTGACCACCCTGATCCGCTGCCCGAACTTCCCCGACAGCATCAGCAGGGTGCTGTCGAGGAGTTCGTGCACGTCGGCGACCTGGAAGGGGGCGCGGTCGAGCTGCGAGTACTGCTTGGCGGCGTCGACGAGGTGCGAGACGCGGCTCGTGGAGTCCTCGATCTCGTCCATGAGCAGTTCCGTCTCGACCGTGTAGCTGAGCCAGCCGACCGCCGACGGGAGCGTCGCCTCGTCCACGGCGGCGGCGACCTGGTCCAGCCAGTCCCTGTCCAGTCCGGCCTGCACGAACGTCGGCGCGATCCGCCAGCCGTCGGGGATGCCGTGGTCGTCCAGCCAGTCGCAGAGCGCGTCCTCCCGGTCCGACGCCTCCAGCGGGCTGAGCACGGGCGCCTTCGCGACCCGTTCGGCCGTCCGCTCCTGGATATCGATCAGGTTGGCCAGGGTCTCGCGGTCGTAGGTGCCCGCGGAGATGATGCGCAGCTTGTGCCGCATCCTGCCGACACGCTCGCGCAGGGCCGCGGTCGCCCGCACGGCCGCGGCGGCGGGGTTGTTCAGCTCGTGGGTCAGCCCGGCCGACAGCGAGCCCAGCGCCAGCAGCCGTTCCCGCTGGCCGATGGCGCGCTGGGTGCTCTTCGAACCGAAGAACAGCCCCTCCAGGAGGTGCACCGCCATCGGGAACCACTCCCGCATGATGCTCGCGAAGGTGTCCGCGGGCAGCACGAAGAACCGGGACGGCGCGGTCACGCGCAGCGAGTTGTTGTAGACCTGCCGCACCCGGTCCCCGAGGTACGCCTGCATGGCGCCCGCGTACACCCCGCGCCGGGAGGTGCGGCTGACCTCCACGTCGTCCCCGCCGACCCGGCGGGACAGCACGACGGTGCCCTCCAGCAGGACGTAGAAGCAGTCGGCGGGATCGCCCTCGGCGTAGACCGGGCCGGGGTCGAACCCCTCCACCCGTCCCTCCGCGCAGAGCCGGCCGAGCTGCTCCGCGGTGAGCTTCTCGAACAGGAACAGGGCGCCGATCTCCTGCGGGCTGCACGGCATCGGCCGCCCGCTCACGACTGCTCCAGATACCGGTGGACGAGCATCACGGCCATGGCTCCCTCTCCGACGGCGGACGCGACCCGCTTGGCCGACTCCGCGCGGGCGTCGCCCGCGACGAACACCCCGGGCACATTGGTCTCCAGGTGGTACGGCGGCCGGTCCAGCTCCCAGTCCGCCGGTGGCCGCCCGTCGGGGGTGAGGTCGGGCCCGGCGAGGATGAACCCGCGTTCGTCCCGCAGCACCGTGCCGTCCAGCCAGTCGGTCAGCGGGGCGGCGCCGATGAACACGAACAGCCACTGCGCGTCGACCAGTTCGGTCTGCCCGCTGTCCGTGTCGCGCAGCGTCAGCCGTTCCAGGTGGCCGTCGCCGTGGGCGCTCTCGACGACCGTGCCGCACCGCACCGAGATGTTCGGCGCCTCGTCGATCTGCTGGATCAGGTAGTACGACATCGACGCCGACAGGTCGGGGCCGCGCACCAGCAGCGTCACCGACTTGGCGCCCCGGGCCAGGTACATCGCCGCCTGCCCGGCCGAGTTGGCGCCGCCGACGATGTACACGTCGTGGCCCCGGCAGGCGGACGCCTCCGTCAGCGCGGACCCGTAGTACACGCCGCAGCCGCCCAGCTCGTCGCAGCCCGGCGCCGCCAGCTGCCGGTAGGAGACGCCGGTCGCCAGGATCACGCTGTGCGCGGCCACCGCCGACCCGTCGGAGAACCGCACGACCCGGGCGGGTCCGCTGACCTCCAGCCCCGTCACCTCGCGCGCGGAGAGGATCTCGGCGCCGAACCGGGTGGCCTGGCGCCGCGCCCGGTCGGTGAGCTGCGCCCCCGACACCCCGTCGGGGAAGCCGAGGTAGTTCTCGATCCGGGAGGACTGGCCGGCCTGCCCGCCGGTCGCGGACCGCTCCACCAGCACGGTCCGCAGCCCCTCCGAGGCCCCGTACACCGCCGCGCCGAGCCCCGCCGGGCCGCCGCCGATCACCACCAGGTCGTAGAAGTCCGCCTCCGGCGTCGTCGCGAGGCCCACCCGGGCCGCGAGGTCCACGGCCTCCGGCTCCACCAGCGGCGTCCCGTCCGGGGTGATCACCACCGGCAGCCGCATCCCGTCCTGTCCCGCGGCGGCCAGCAGCCGCCGGCCCTCCGGCTCGTCGGAGGAGTACCAGCGGTAGGGCACCTGGTTGCGGGCCAGGAACTCCCGTACGTCCGAGGAGCGCGCCGACCAGCGGTGCCCGATCACCTTGGTGCTCGGCACCGGCCGGTGGTCGCTGCGCCGCCACGCCTCGAGGAGATCGTCCAGCACCGGGTAGAGCTTCTCCTCCGGCGGGTCCCACGGCTTGAGGAGGTAGTGGTCCAGGTCGACGACGTTGATCGCGTCGATCGCCGCGCCCGTGTCCGCGTACGCGGTCAGCAGCACCCGCCGCGCCCCCGGGTGGACGTCGAGGGCCTGTTCCAGGAACTCGATGCCGTTCATCCCCGGCATCCGGTAGTCGGCGAGGATCACCGCCACCAGGTCGCCGCGCAGTTTCAGTTCGCGCAGCGCGTCCAGCGCGGACTCGCCGGACTCCGCGCGCACGATCCGGTACGACGCCCCGTAGCGCCGTCGCAGGTCCCGGGCCACGGCGCGCGAGACGCCCGGGTCGTCGTCCACGGTCATGATGACGGTCCGCGCCGGTTCGGCGGCCTGTGTCATGCGTCCCCCACGTCGAGCGGTCGGGTCCCCGGAACGGAGGGCCCCGGCCCCGCCGCGGCCACCGCACCGGCCCTGCCCATCGTATGTTCGACTGTGCCGGAGCGCCCGGGGATGAGTGAGCCGGCCCCCTGGGGCCGCCGGGCCGGCCCGCCCGTCCCCACCCGCGCCGGACCCGTGATCGCGGCGTAGGGAAGACTGGCCCACGCGAAGCGGACACGACACCTGGAGGAACCGCATGACGCGCCCGATCACGGCAGGGATCGACGGAACCGGGGAGAGCCTCGCCGCGCTGGCCTGGGCCGCGCGGGAGGCGGTCCGCCGGGGACTGCCGCTCCGTGTGGTGCACGCCTGGCGCTTCGAGGCGCACGACGCGGTGGACACCGGTGACCGGGCCACCCAGGAGCAGTGGGTCCGCTCCTCGGTGGAGGAGGCGGTCCGCGCCGTCGCCGGACGCCACCCCGGGCTCGCCGTGACGACGGACGTCCTGGAGGGCGACGCCGTGGAGACGCTGACCGGCGCCGCCGCGGACGCGGAGATGCTGGTGCTCGGCTCGCGCGGGCACGGGCGGATCGTGGGCTTCCTGGTCGGTTCGGTCGGCCAGCAGGTGATCGTCGGCGCCGAGCGGCCCGTGGTGTTCGTGCGGGCCGGGGACCAGGCGTCGAACGAGGTGGCCGGGCACGAGATCGTGGTCGGCCAGCAGGGCGAGCCGGAGGACAGCGCCGCCGCGCTCGGCCTCGCCTTCGAGACCGCGTCCCGGCGCGGGGCGGCCGTGCGCGCCGTACGGGCCTGGACCCTGCCGCCGGTGTTCGCCTACAGCCCCGCCTCGCTCCAGCTGCTCGACGAGGCCGGCGGCCTGGAGCCGTACGAGCGGAAGGCGCTGGCGGCGGCCCTCGCGCCGTGGCGGGAGCGCTACCCGGACGTGCGGGTGATCGAGCACGTGGAGATGGGCAGCGCCGGTCAGGTACTGCTGTCGGTGGCGGGCACCGCCCAGCTGATGGTCGTCGGCCGCCGCGCCCGCCGCACCGCCGTCGGCGGCCGGATCGGCTCGGTGGCCTACGGCGTCCTGCACCACGCGGACTGCCCGGTCGCGGTGGTGCCCCCGGCCTGACGCCGGCGGCTCACTCGGCCGTCGGCTGGAGCGTCTCCCGCGCCTTCGGGAGGATGTTGCGGATGTAGTCCTCGACGGCCGTGCCGAGACCGATGTCGTGCTGGGCCCGCTCGGACAGGTACCAGCGGTGCTCCAGCAGCTCGTGGTAGATCTCCGCGGCGTCCATCGGACCGCGCAGCTCCGGCGGCACGGACCGCACGGTGGGCCGGAACACCTCCCTCACCCAGCGGTGCGCGAGGACCTCCGGCCGGGCGCCGAGGGGATCGCCCGGGGCGTAGTCGTCCTGGGTGGCCATCCAGCTCTCCAGGTCGTTCAGCAGCCGCCGGGCCTGGTTCTCCTCGGCGTCGAGTCCGGTCAGCCGCAGCAGCTGCCGCTGGTGGTGACCGGCGTCCACGACCTTGGGCACGAAGGTGACCGCGTCGCCGTTGGAGGCGTGCTCGATCTGCATCTCGGCCACGTCGAAACCGAGGTCGTTGAGCCGCCGGATGCGCCGCTCGATGTACTGGTACTTGCCCGCCGGGTAGACGGAGGTGCGGGTCAGCTCCTCCCACAGGCCGCGGTAGCGGGCGCAGATCTCGGTGCCGAACTCGATCGGGTCGACGGAGGGGTGCAGCGCCCCGGACGCCTCCAGGTCGAGCAGCTCCCCGCTGATGTTGACGCGCGCGAGGTCGAGGTCGTAGTCGCGCTGGCCGGTGCTCAGTTCCGGGTGCAGGTCCCCGGTCTCGGCGTCCACCAGATAGGCGGCGTACGCGCCGGCGTCGCGCCGGAACAGCGTGTTGGACAGCGAGCAGTCGCCCCAGGCGAACCCGGCCAGGTGGAGCCGCACCAGCAGCACGGCGAGCGCGTCCATCAGCCGGTGCATGGTCGCGGGGCGCAGCGTCGTCTCGAACATCGACCGGTACGGCATGGAGCCGCCGAGGTGCCGGGTGACCAGGACGCTCTCCAGCGGCTCCCCGGCGGTGTCGGAGCGGCCCGTGACCACGGCGAGCGGGTCCACCGCCGGGATGCCGATCCGGTCCAGGTCGCGCAGCAGCTCGTACTCGCGCAGCGCCGGCCGCTGGGCGAGCTCCTTCACCGCGATCACCTCGTCGCCGGCGCGGGCGTAGCGCACCACGTGCCGGGAGATGCCGCGCGGCAGCGGCACCAGGTACTCCTCCGGCCACTCCTCCAGCGGCAGGTGCCACGGCAGTTCCAACAGGAGCGCGGGGTGCTCCGGGTTGGTGGCGTTGATCTGCAGTGCCATGGCGGAGGTGTCCTCGTCTCGTGGGTGATCGTCGTCTCACCCTATTGCGCGCGCTCCCGGGCCAGCAGGGCGGCGTCCCGCACCGGCCCCCTGTGCAGCGGTCCGTGCCCGGGCAGCAGCAGGTCGCCGTCGAGCGTGGCCAGGACGTCGAGGGAGGCGACGGCGGTGGCCCGCTCGTGGTGGAACATGTCCGTCAGCATCTGCGGTCCCGCGGTCCGCGAGGTGGGATGGCCGCTGACCAGGGCGTCGCCCGACACCACCACCCCCTTGCCGGGGAGGTGGAAGGCGCAGTGCCCGGCGGTGTGGCCGGGCGTGTGCACCGGCACGGGACGGCCGGGCAGGTCGAGCGGGCCCGGCGCGGGGAACGGCCGGGGCGCGGTGACCGCCACGTCCGCCGTCCCGCCGGAGCGCAGGACGTGCGCGGCCCAGGGCAGCACGCCGGGCCGCCACCCGTTGCGCAGCACCTGCCCGACGGTCACCTGGTGCAGGAAGTCCCGCCGGGCGTGGGGGACTTCCGCCTCGTGGGCGTACACGGGCGTGCCGTGGGCGGCGCTGAGGTGCTCGGCGGAGCCCAGGTGGTCGCTGTGCGCGTGGGTGACCAGTACGGCCGTCACCGCCTCCGGGGCGCTGCCCACCTCGGCCAGGGAGGCGAGCAGTCCCGCGCGGTCGCCGGGGTAGCCGGTGTCGATGAGGGTGACGGCGTCCCCCTCGGTGAGGATCACCCAGTTGGTGTTCGTGCCGTGCACCAGGTAGGTGCCGTCCGCGACGTGCCGCACCGTTGCTCGCATGACCGTCCAGAGTGCCCGTGGTCCGTGTCCGACGCGTGACAGGAAAGCAGACCGGGGCGCCGCGCGGGGACGGTGGGGCGGCCGCCCGCGCGTCGCCCGGCCCCCGGTGCGGTCCGGAGGGGAGGTTCCGGCGGGTCAGTTCACGCCGTGCGGGCGGAACTGGACGCTGATGCGCGGTCCGGCGGCCCGGGTGCTCTTGGGGACGGCGTGCTCCCAGGTGCGCTGGCAGGAGCCGCCCATGACGATCAGGTCGCCGTGCCCCAGCGGCCGCCGCACGCAGTCCCCGCCGCCCACCGGGCGCAGCAGCAGATCGCGGGGCGCGCCCACGGAGAGGATGGCGACCATCGTGTCCTCGCGCGCGCCCCGGCCGATCCGGTCGCCGTGCCAGGCGACGCTGTCCCGGCCGTCGCGGTAGTAGCACAGCCCGGCCGTGGCGAACGGCTCGCCCAGTTCGCCGGCGTAGTGCCCGCTGAGCGCCTCGCGCGCCTCGGTCAGCACCGGGTGCGGCAGCGGTTCCCCGGAGCGGTAGTACGACAGCAGCCGGGGCACGTCCACGACCTGGTCGTACATCTGGCGCCGCTCGGCCCGCCACGGCACCTCGGCGGCCAGCAGCTCGAAGAGCGCACCGGACCCGCCGAGCCATCCCGGCAGCACGTCGATCCAGGCGCCCCGCCCCAGCTCGGTGCGGCGCAGCCCGTCGAGCGGGCCGAGCCGGGGCTGGTCCGTCTGGTCGAAGAGCGAGCCCTGAAGAGCGGGGGAGTGGTGCGTGGTCATGCCGCCAGCGTACTCCTGTATCGAATGTGTGTTCTATGTCGAGCCGGGGTTCCCCGCTCCCGGGTCTTCCGATACACCGGTGTATCGGATACGTTCCCGTATCGAACGGAGGAGCGGTCATGACGGTGGGCGGTACCGCGGGACGCGTCACCAGGCGCCGCCGGCGCACGCGCGCCAACCTGCTCGACGCGGCGTTCTCCGTGTTCGCCGCCAAGGGCTTCGGCCGTGTCTCGATCGAGGAGATCTGCGAGGCCGCCGGCTACACCAGGGGCGCCTTCTACTCCAACTTCACCGGCCTGGACGAGCTGTTCTTCGCCCTCTACGCGGAGCGCGCCGAGCTGATCGCGGAACAGGTCGCCGGCGCCCTCGCCCTGGACGGCCCCGATCTCGACGTCACCGCCGCCGTGGACCGCGTCACCGACGTGCTGCTGCTCGACCGCGACTGGCTGCTGGTGAAGACCGACTTCCTGGTGCACGCCGCCCGCGACCCCGAGGTGGCGCGCGCCCTGCTGGAGCACCGGGCGCGGCTGCGGCGGGCCGTCGCGGACCGGCTGGCCCGCGCCCGCGGCCGGACCGTGCTGCCCGCCGTCCTCGGCGGTGCCGAGGGCGCCGCGCACGCCGTGGTCGCCGCCTACGACGGTGTCACCACCCAACTGCTGCTGGACCGGGACGTCGCGCACGCCCGGGCCTGGCTGAAGCAACTGCTGACCGCGCTGCTCACCGGATGAAGGAAGGGACGGTCGCCATGGACGCCGACGTCATCGTCGTCGGAGCGGGACTCGCGGGCCTCGTCGCGGCCCACGAGCTGACCAGCAGGGGCCGCAGGGTCGCCCTGGTCGACCAGGAGAACGCCGCCAACCTCGGAGGCCAGGCCTTCTGGTCCTTCGGCGGGCTGTTCCTCGTCGGCTCCCCGGAACAGCGGCGCCTGGGCATCAAGGACTCCTTCGACCTCGCCTGGAACGACTGGCGGGGCAGCGCGGGATTCGACCGGCTCGACGACGAGGACAGCTGGGCGGTGCGCTGGGCGCGGGCCTACGTCGAGTGGGCGGCGGGGGAGAAGCGCTCCTGGCTGGACGGCCACGGCATCACGTTCCTGCCCACCGTCGGCTGGGCCGAGCGCGGCGACCTGCGCGCGGACGGCCACGGCAACACCGTGCCCCGCTTCCACATCGCCTGGGGCACCGGAACCGGCGTCGTCGAGCCCTTCGTCCACCGTGCCCGGCAGGCCGCGCGCGACGGACTGCTCACCTTCCACCACCGCCACCGGGTCGACGAACTGGTCGTGGAGGGGGGCACCGCGCGCGGGGTGCGCGGCACCGTCCTGGCCGAGGACCACGCGCCGCGCGGCGTCGCCTCCAGCCGCGAGACGATCGGCGAGTTCGCACTCACCGCCCAGGCCGTGATCGTCACCAGCGGCGGCATCGGCGCCGACCACGACATCGTCCGCCGGTACTGGCCGAAGCGGCTGGGCACCCCGCCCCGCGAGATGGTCACCGGAGTCCCGGCCTACGTCGACGGGCGGATGCTCGACATCAGCGCCCGCGCCGGCGCGCGCCTGGTCAACCGGGACCGCATGTGGCACTACACCGAGGGACTGCGCAACTGGGACCCGGTCTGGCCCGGACACGGCATCCGGATCCTGCCCGGACCGTCCTCGATGTGGTTCGACGCCCTCGGCCGCCGGCTGCCCGACCCGTGCCTGCCCGGCTACGACACCCTCGGCACGCTCAGGCACCTGCGCACCACCGAGGACCTCGCCGCACACGACCACTCCTGGTTCGTCCTCACCCGGCGGATCATCGAGAAGGAGTTCGCCCTGTCGGGCTCCGAGCAGAACCCCGACATCACCGCCAAGGACCGGGCCGGCTTCCTGCGCACCCGTCTGCTCGGCAAGGGCGCCCCCGGACCGGTGGACGCCTTCCTGCGCAACGGCGCCGACTTCGTGACCGCGCCGACCGTCGAGCAGCTCGTCGAGAAGATGAACGGACTCACCGACGAACCCCTGCTCGACGCGGCCGTGGTCCGCCGTCAGATCGAGGCCCGCGACCTGCAGATGGCCAACGCCTACAGCAAGGACGCCCAGGTACAGGGCATCCGCAACGCGCGCCGCTACATCGGCGACCGCCTCGGCCGGGTCGCCACCCCGCACCGCATCCTCGACCCCGCCGCCGGCCCGCTGATCGGCGTCAAGCTGCACACCCTCACCCGCAAGACCCTGGGCGGCATCCAGACCGACCTGGAGTCCCGGGCGCTGGACGCCGACGGCAGGCCCGTCGAGGGGCTGTACGCGGCCGGCGAGGTGGCGGGCTTCGGCGGCGGCGGCGTCCACGGCTACAACGCCCTGGAGGGCACCTTCCTCGGCGGCTGCCTGTTCTCGGGCCGGGCGGCGGGCCGGGCGGCGGCCGCGCAGACGGCGTAGGCCGTGCCCGGTCAGCCGTCCAGGAGGCGGGCCAGCACCTCCGCGTGACTGGTCTCCGGGCTCTTGGACGCGGTCAGCAGGGTCACCGGACCCTTCCCGGCGAGTCCGCGCACGCGTTCCAGGAGTTCGGCGGCCTCGGGTGCGGCGAGTTCCGCCTCGTAGCGCTCGCGGAACTCCTCGTACGGCCGGTCGTCCGCGTGGTACCAGCGGCGCAGTTCGGTGGACGGGGTCAGCGCCTTGGGCCACTCGTCCACCCGCGCCGCGTCCTTCGCCAGACCCCGCGGCCACAACCGGTCGACCAGGACCCGGACGCCGTCGTCCGGCTCCGGCGGTTCGTAGACGCGGCGCACACGCACGCTCATGGTCGGGCCCCTTCCGGCGGTGTCCCGAGCGTACTGCGCGGCACCGGGCCGGGCGCGGCGGGCGCGCGTCCGGTCAGCCGGACGAACGCCGTGCGGCGATGCGGCGCTTGAGCGCGCGCCGTTCCGTCTCGCTCGTGCCTCCCCAGACCCCGACGGACTGCCCGGTGTCCAGCGCCCATTCCAGGCACTGTTCGCGCACCGGGCAGCGCCGGCACACGGCCTTCGCCTGTTCCGTCTGCATCAGGGCCGGCCCTGAGGTGCCGATCGGGAAGAAGAGGTCGGGGTCCTCGGTCCTGCAGGCCGCACGCCCGCGCCAGTTGTCCATCGGAAATCACCTGCGATCGGTGGGGACAGGGACAGGCACCCTTCCGGGTGCCTCCCTTCGGGTCACCCGCCGCCGCGCGGTGAAACAGCCGGAACCGCTCCGGCCGTCACTGCTCGCGCAGCCCCCACGGCGAGCCGTAGGCGGTCAGCAGATCCAGGAACGGCCCCGCGGGGAACGCCTCCGGGCCGAGTACGCCCGTGCCCGACCAGGCGCCGCCGGCGAGCAACTCCAGGGCGACGACGGGGTTGACGGCCGTCTGCCACACCACGGCCTGGCAGCCGTACTCGGCCATGGACCACTGGTTGTCGACCACGTGGTACAGGTACACCTCGCGCGGCGCCCCGTCCTTGACGCCCCGTACCCAGGTGCCGGCGCAGGTCTTGCCGTGCATCCGGTCGCCGAGCGTCGCCGGGTCGGGCAGGCAGGCGGCGACCACGTCACGCGGGGAGACCCGCACCGGGCCGTCCGGGCCGGGCACGGTCACCGGCGCGGTGCCGTCCAGACCCAGCAGGCGCAGCGTCCTGAGGGTGTCGATGAACTCGCGCCCCAGACCGTACTTGAAGGTCACCCGCCGGGCGCCGACCCAGCGGGGCACCAGCAGCACCTCCTCGTGCTCGACGTTCACGCACTCCACCGGGCCGATGCCCTCGGGGAAGTCGAACACCTCCGGCTCGCTGAACGGCTCGGTGGTGAACCAGCCGCGGTCCTTCTCGTAGACGACCGGCGGGTTGAGGCACTCCTCGATGGTGGTCCAGATGCTGAACGAGGGCGCGAAGTCGTAGCCGTCCACCGTGAGGTTCGCGCCGTCACGGACGCCGATCTCCTCGATCTCGTCGAAGAGTTCGTCGGCGGCGTACCGGGCGAACACGTCCGACAGACCCGGCTCCACGCCCATCCCGACCAGGGCCAGCGCACCGGCCTCCGCCCACTCCCCGGCCCGCGCGAACTGCTCGTCGCCGAGCTTCACCCCGCACTCCTCGTACGGCCGCTCCGCGTGCGGGCGGGACAGGGACATCGCCATGTCGACATAGGTGGCACCGGCGCGGCGCGCGGCGCGGAACAGCGGCATCACGAACCGGGGATCGGTGGCGTTGAGCAGCACGTCGCAGCCGTGCAGGGCGAGCAGCTCCGTCACCCCGTCCTCGTCGCCGGCGTCCACGCGCTCGGCGCGGAACCGGTCGCCGTCCGCGCCGAGCGCGGCGACCGCCGCCCCGGCCCGGGCCGGGTCGTAGTCGGCCACCACCATCCGGTCGAAGAACGGCCGCCGGGCCGCGATCCGGGTCACGGCGGTGCCCACCCCACCGGCTCCCACGAGCAGTACGCGCATGACGGGACACTCCCTTTTCTCACAGGCATGGATCTCGGACATGTGCGGGGCCCCCGCGCAGATGCTCCGCCGCCCTCCGGCATAAGGTCAATGGCGTTGGCATAAGACCGGTGGGAGGAGCGGCGGTGCCGAAACACGTGGTGCCCGAGGAGCGGCGGCGGCGCCGCAGACCGACGAGGAGCGGCCGGATCCTGTCCGAGACGCTGATCGTCGAGACCGCGCTGCGGCTGCTGCGCGAGCACGGCGGGGCGGGCCTGACCGCCCGCCGCCTCGGCCTCGCCCTGGACTGCGACCCCAGCACCCTCTACCGCTACTTCCGCGGCATGGACGAGCTGACCCTCGCCATCGGCGACGCGCTGATCGGCCAGGCGCTGCGCGGCTGGCGCCCCACCGGACAGTGGCGCGCCGACCTGCGGGCCGTCGGACTGCGGATCCACGCGGCCTATCTGGCGCACCCGCAGGCCGCGGTCCTCACGGCGAGCCGGGTCTCCGGCCGGGCCAACGAACTGGCGGCGGACGAAGCGGTGCTGGACGTGCTGCGCGGGGCGGGCTTCCCGCTTTCCGAGACGGTCCGGATCTACCACGCGTTCATCGACACCACGCTGGCCTTCGCCGCACTCGACGCAGCGACCCTGGCCCTGCCCGGAGCCGCGCGCCGTGCCGACGAGGAGATGTGGCGCTCGACGTACGCCCGCCTCCCCGCCGCCACCCACCCCCGCATCGCCGAGGCCGCGCCGCTGCTGGCCGCCCGCATGGTGACCAGCGCCTACCCGACGGCCCTCGACATGCTCCTGGAGAGCGCCGGGAACGGCCCGGCTAGCCGCGCAGCGCCTCCGCCGCCGCCCGCGTGACCGCGGCGGACACCGCCGCCAGGGCGGGGGAGTCCAGCTTCCACTGCTGCCAGTAAAGGGACACGTCGACCTCGCGGTCCGGGGCGAACACCGTGAGCCGCCCGTCCCGCAGCAGGGGGTCCGCCTGGGCCTCGGGCACCATGCCCCAGCCCAGGCCCGCGGCGACCGCCTCGACGAAGCCCTCCGAGGTCGGCACGTAGTGACGCAGCGCGCTCGCCCCGGAGCGCCCGCCGGTGAGCCGGCGCACGAAGCCGTCCTGGAAGTCGTCCCGCCGGTCGAACACCACCACGGGCGCCCGCCGCAGCGCCTGCGCCGGCGGCCCCGCGAGATGGCGTGCCGCGAACTCCGGGGCCGCGACCGGGAGATAGCGCATCCGCCCCAGATGCCGCACGGAGCAGCCCGGCACCGGGTCCGGCGACGAGGTCACCGCCGCCATCACCGTCCCCTCGCGCAGCAGGGCGGCCGTGTGGGACTCGTCCTCCCGGCGCAGCTCGAAGCAGAGCCGGGACGCGGCCGGCAGCCGGGTGAGCGCCCCCAGGAACCAGGTCGCCAGGGAGTCCGCGTTGACCGCCACCGACACCCGCGTCGGTTCCCCGGCCCCGCTGAGCCCCAGCTCGGCGTGCGCGTCGCGTTCCAGCCGGGCCACCTGGCGGGCCAGCCGCACCAGCACCTCGCCGGACTCGGTCGGCAGCACCGGCTTGGTGCGCAGCAGCAGCACCCGCCCCGTGCGCTGTTCCAGCGCCTTCACCCGCTGGCTCACCGCCGACGGCGTCACGTGCAGCGCGGCGGCCGCCGCGTCGAACGTCCCCTCGTCCACCACCGCGAGGAGGGTCCGTACCTGGTCCAGGGGGAGGTCGCTCATCACGAGAGCTAAGGGTACGTAAGAATCCTTAGCTGTACTGCATGCCCGTACCGGCCTTAGCGTCCTCCGCATGACCACCGCCCTGACCACCGCCGCCGCCGGATTCGGCACCGGCCTCTCCCTCATCGTCGCCATCGGCGCCCAGAACGCCTTCGTCCTGCGCCAGGGCGTCCGCCGCGACGCCGTCCTCGCCGTCGTCGGCATCTGCGCCCTGTCCGACGCGGCCCTCATCACCCTCGGCGTGGCAGGCGTCGGCGCGGTGGTCGTGGCGTGGCCCGGCGCGCTGACGGCGGTCGGCTGGATCGGCGGCGCGTTCCTGCTCTGCTACGGCGCGCTGGCCGCCCGCCGGGTGTTCCGGCCGGCCGCCTCGGGGCTGCGGACGGAGGGCGAGGCGGCGGGCTCACGCCGCCGGGCCGTCCTCACCTGCCTGGCGATGACCTGGCTCAACCCGCACGTCTACCTCGACACGGTGTTCCTGCTCGGCTCGGTCGCCGCCGACCACGGCCCGCTGCGCTGGACCTTCGGACTCGGCGCGGTGCTGGCCAGTGTCTGCTGGTTCGCGGCGCTCGGCTTCGGCGCCCGCCTGCTGAGCCGCTTCCTGGCCCGCCCCACCGCCTGGCGCGTTCTGGACGCGCTCGTCGCCTGCACCATGATCGTCCTCGGGCTCACGCTGGTCGCCGGAGCCTGACACCGGGGGGCCGGGCGGCCGCGGCGGGTGCGATAGTGAACCCCGGCCAGAAAGATGTAATCACCAACCAGGACGGTCGTGGACACCAGCGAGAGCAGCACCGCATCCCCGGCGAAGGAACCGCGGCCCGGCACGCCCCCGCGGCGCGGATGGCGCCGCTGGGCCATGGACACCCGGCCCCTGCGCCGCCCCGCCTACCGCCGGCTGTGGTCCTCCACCGTCGTCACGGCGGTCGGCAGCCAGCTCACCGCCGTCGCGGTGCCCAAGCAGATCTACGACATCACCGGCTCCTCCGCCTGGGTGGGCGCCGCGAGCCTCGCCGGGCTGCTTCCCCTGATCGTCTTCGCGCTGTGGGGCGGGGCGATCGCCGACAGCATGGACCGCCGCAAGCTGCTGCTGGTCACCAACGGCGGCATCGCCGTCACCTCGCTGCTGTTCTGGATACAGGCCGCCACCGGCCTGGAGTCGGTGGCCGTGCTGATGGTCCTGCTCGCGCTGCAGCAGGCGTTCTGGGGACTGAACGCGCCCGCCCGCAGCGCCTCCATCGCCCGTCTGGTGCCGGCGGACGAACTGCCCGCCGCCAACGCCCTCGGCTCCACCGTGATGCAGACCGGCCAGATCGCCGGACCGCTGCTCGCCGGGGCGCTCATCCCCGTCGTCGGCCTGCCCGAGCTGTACCTCATCGACGCCCTGGCGCTGTGCGTCACGGTGTGGGCGGTGTACCGGCTGCCCGCCCTGCCGCCGCTGACGGCCGCGAAGGCCGGCAGCGCGGGCCTGCGCGGGATCCTGGAGGGCTTCCGCTACATCTCCGGGCACGCCGTCCTGCTGCTGTCGTTCCTCGCCGACATCGTCGCCATGGTCCTCGGCATGCCCCGCGCGCTGTTCCCGCAGCTCGCCGCCGAGACCTTCGCCGCGCCGTACGGGGAGGGGTACGCGCTGGGGCTGCTGTTCGCCGCGATCCCGCTCGGCGCGGTGGCGGGCGGCCTGCTCTCCGGCACGTTCTCCCGGGCCCGCCGGCACGGATGGATGGTCATCGGGGCGGTGGTCGTCTGGGGCGCGGCCATCACCGGGTTCGGGTTCAGCGGCAGCCTGTGGCTCGCGGTGGCCTTCCTCGCCCTCGCGGGGGTCGCCGACATGGTCTCCATGGTGTTCCGCGGGGCGATCCTGCTGTCCGCCGCGACCGACGAGATGCGCGGGAGGATGCAGGGCGTCTTCACCGTCGTCGTGGCCGGCGGCCCCCGGCTGGCCGACGTGCTGCACGGCACCGCGGGCTCCGCCCTCGGCCCGCGCACGGCCGTGGCGGGCGGCGGGATCCTGGTCGTGGTGGTGATGCTCGGCCTGGCCGCCGCGGTGCCGGCGCTGCGCCGCTACCGGGTGTGAGCCCCGGCGCGGTCCCGGCTAGAACATCGTGCGCCGGTGCAGCGCGTACTGCTCCCTCAGCTGGCCGCGGGTCATCTCCAGCCGGTGGGCGAGCACCTCGGCGACACTGCGCACCAGGGTCAGCCCGAGCGCCGGGTCCGTCTCGCACAGCCGGAGCACGGCCGCCGATTCGAACTCGTAGGCCCGCACCGGGCTGAAGGCCACGGCGCCGAAGTCCCACCGGTACGGCGGGAACAGCCAGGACCAGCCCAGCAGATCGCCCGCGCCGAGCCCGGCGACCGTGACCCGTCGCAGGTCGTCCACCTGCTGGTCCAGCGAGACCGCCCCGGAGCGGATCACCCAGAAGCGGTCGGCGGCCCCGCCCGACTCGAAGATACGGGCGTCCTCGGGGAAGGACACCTCCCGCGCCAGCGCCATCAGGCGTTCCCGCTGAGGAGGGGGGAGTGCGGTGAGGAGTTTGATCGCTTTGGTCATGGCGCGCCTCGCCGGGCAATCGGTTCCGGTGCTTTCCCTATGCCCCATTTGAGCCGCTGCCGCCGTTCGGGGCACCTCGGCGGACGGGAGATTTCCGGTCACCGCTCCCCGGTTCCGTGTCCGGGCATGAAAAAGCCCTGGCTGGACGGGGGAAGCCAGCCAGGGCCGTAAGCGGTGATGTCCGGAGGACGGGCGTCGACTCCGTCACCACGTATGAGTGAACGATAAACCATTTCGCCGGTCCCCCGTTAACCGGGGCGCGTGACCTCTTTCACTCCCCGCACCCCTTTCACACCACCGCGGCACCCTCCCCGACGACCCTGACGGTGTCCAGGGCGGGATCCGCCGGATCCGGCAGGTACATGCCCGCAGCCAGCCCGGTCCGCAGATACCGGAGCACGGGCTCGGTGAGCCGTTCGCCCGGCAGGACGGCCGGGATCCCGGGCGGATACGGCGTGATCATCTCGGCGGCGACCCGCCCCGCCGCCGCGCTCACCGGCACGTCCTCCGTGGGGCCGAAGAACGCGTCCCGCGGCTGCACCGCCTGCGTCATCCGCAGCTCGCCCGGCGCGGGCACCGCCACGCCCGGCCCCCGGGGCAGGCTCCGCGCCGCACGCGCCAGCTCCCGCAGCGCCGACAGCAGCTCGCCGGCCGTCTCCCGGTCGTCGCCGTGGGTGAGCTGCGCGCCGATACGGCGGTGGTCGGCCAGATGCGCGTCGATGCTCCGGTGCTCACGCAGCCAGTCGGCCGCCCGGTAGCCGGTGATGCCGAGACCCGCGACGTCGATGACGCACGGCAGCGGATCGAAGTCGTCCGCCAGCCCGGGACCGCAGAAGTCGTCCCGGTCGTTGACGTGCATCCCGTCGATCTCCTCGATCGCGGCACGGACCTCGGCGGCGAGCGCCAGCGTGGACTCCATCAGCTCCTTGCCGCGCAGCGCCATCTGCCGCCGCCAGCCGTCCAGCCCCGCGAAGATCAGTACCGACGGGCTGGTCGTCCCCAGCAGGTCGGCCCGCATGCCCAGCAGCGCCGGCGTCACCAGATCGCCGCGCAGATGGAAGACCGAGCCCTGCTCGAGACCGCTGCCCATCTTGTGGATGCTGGTCACACAGATGTCGGCGCCCGCGTCCATCGCCCAGGACGGCAGGTCGGGGTGGAAGGGCAGGTGAGCGCCCCACGCCTCGTCCACGACCAGCGGCCGCGAGCGGCGGTGGCACACTTCGGCGATCTCCCGCAGCGACGCACTGGCGCCGTACGGGGTCGGACTGGTCACCAGCGCTCCGCGCGCGTCGGGGTGGGCGTCGAAGGCCCGGTCGAACTCCTCGGCCGACGGCGGGTGCGCGAGGTGCCGTACGGCGTCCCACCGGGGCTCGACCCACACCGGCTCGATCCCGGACAGGATCAGCCCTGCCACCACGGACTTGTGCGCGTCCCGCCCGATCAGCAGCTTCTCGTGCGGCCCGGCGACCGACAGCATCGCCGCCTTGACCGACAGGGAGCTTCCGCACGTGCTGAAGAAGGTGTGCTCGGCGTGGACCGCGTCGGCCAGCAGCTCCTGTGCCTGTTGCAGCACCCTGCCCCGGGTGAGCCGGTCGTCCAGCCCGCCGGTGGCCAGCACGTCGCCGAGGAACACGGAGTCCCCGAGCACCTCCCGCACCGCCGGATCGGCTCCGCGGGCCTGTTTGTGCCCCGGCGGGGTGAAGCCCAGCCGTCCGTGGCGGTGATACTGCTGCAGCGCTTCCAGAACCGGTGCCCGGCTGTGATCGACCGTCATGCGCCACCGGGTGCCCGGCGACGGCGCCCGCCAATCCGGGCGCGCCGGTCAGCCCTGTGCCGGGTGCCGGCCGGGGGTCAGTATCTCGTCCAGTACGCGCAGCACCACTCCGTACGCCACCCCGCGCACCTCGGCGTCGCGCACCGCGCCGGGATCGTCGCCGTCCGCCCGCCGCAGCTCGTCGCGCCGGGCCCGCCAGGTCCGTTCCTCCTGTGCCGCGCAGGCCCGCGCCCGCTGGATCCGCCGCAGCAGTTCGTCCGAGTCCACCACATCGGTCATACGGTTCGCGTACCCCCGTGCGCCGTTCGGATGACCGGGGTTCAGGAAACGGTCCGGAGGTTTGCGGTCACCGGGACAGGTGAGCCGAAAAGGGAGGTCCGAGGCATTCCGCACCGACCCTTCGTCACCGATCAGGGAGCCACGATGTGTGAGGAGTACACGACCGAACCCCTCGGCGGACCCGGCACGCGCCGGGCCGTGCCGTCCCGCCCGTGCCGGCCGGCCGACGTGCGCGAGGCCGTCGCGCGCGCGGTGTCCGAACGCTGCCGGACCACCAGCACCCCCTGCGACACCGAGGCCCTGGCGGACGCCCTGCTGGTCGCCTCCGAACTCACCACCAACGCGCTGCTGCACGGCGGCGGCGTCACCGACTTCCAGGTCGACGTCAGCGGTCCCGGAGTGCGGCTGTCGGTCAGCGACCGCAGCGACCGGCTGCCCGTCGTCGTCCCGCGGACCGACCGGCAGGGCCGTAGCCGTCAGGGCGGTCACGGCTGGCCCATCGTGTGCCGGCTCTCCCGTGACGTGCGGGTGTCCGACCTCCCCGCCGGCGGCAAGTGCATCACCGCCCTGGTGCCCCTGCCCTGAGCTGCGCAGACCCGCTCCCGCCAGATTCCCCGCAATGCGGAGTTTGTTCCTCCGAAGGCAGGGCAATCGGAGGGTCGTGCTTCGGACCGGAGGCGCGCCGGCGGGACGGCTCGTCCGCTGCGGCCTCTCCGGGCATCCCGGTGGCGACCGTCCCGCGGTAGATCCCCCAAACCACCGTTCGGGAGCGAACCGCATGCTCATTGACACGCCCAGCCATCGCCCCTCCGACACGACGGCCGCCGCACCCCGCCGGCGCCACGACGACGCCCCCGACACCGCCGCCCTCTTCACCCGGATGGCGGAACTCCAGGACGGCCCCGAGCGGGACGCCGTCCGTGACGAACTGGTCACCGCGTGGCTGCCCATGGCCCACCGCATAGCCGGCCGGTTCCGCGACCGCGGCGAGGCCGTCGAGGACCTGCGCCAGGTGGCGGCACTCGGGCTGGTGAAGGCCATCGACCGCTTCGACCCGAGCCGCGGCGCCTTCGAGAGCTACGCCGTCCCCACCATCACCGGCGAGGTCAAGCGGCACTTCCGCGACCGGATGTGGGCCCTGCGGGTGCCCCGCCGGGTGCAGGAACTGCGCAACAAGGTGCGGGTGGCACGGCGTGAGCTGACCCAGAGCCCCGGCAGCCCCGAGCCGTCCGTGGCGGCCATCGCCGCCCACACCGGACTGACCGAGGACGAGGTCGGCGCCGGGATGGAGGCGCTGGAGAGCTTCAGCACCCTGTCCCTGGACGCCGAACTGTCGTCCGACGACGACGGCTACAGCCTCGCGGACACGCTGGGCGCCTCCGACTCCTCGTACGACGTCGTGGTCGACCGCGAGTCCGCCAAGGAGGGACTGCGCCGGCTGCCCGAGCGCGAACGCGCCATCCTCTACATGCGCTTCTTCGAGGACATGACCCAGAGCCGCATCGCCGACCAGCTGGGCATCTCCCAGATGCATGTCTCCCGCCTCATCAGCCGCAGCTGCGCGCGGGTGCGCGCCGATGTGATGGGGCAGCGGGGCACCGGAGGGCGGTCGGCCACGACGTGAGAGGCCGGCGCGCCCTCGGCCGTATGACCCGCCGTGTGCGGGGAACCCGAAGCCGATGAGCGAATCCGAGATTCCCCCGGAAGGCCGGCCCGTGGACGTCTACCTCGACCTCCTGCGGGTGCGGATGGACACCGAGGACTACCGGCTTCTGCTCCGAGTGGTGGAGCCGGTCCTCGAGGCGATCGAGGAACATCGTATGTCCGGCATGGACCTCGCCCTGGAGGACGCCGACGAGGAACTCCCCCAGGAGGTCCGTGACGAGGCCGCCCTGGTCATCGCCACCGCCGTCACCGGGCGGATGGACAACGAGGTGGTGGAGCTGGAGGTCGACGAGACCGGTCCGGTCCGGGTGGTCACCGACGCGGCCACCGCCGCCGACCCCTCCCGGCTGGGCGAGATCGCCGACTACATCAGGGACCGCCACCGCCAGAACGAGGAACTGCGCGGCATCGCCGAGGCCAGCGGCCTCCCCACCGACTTCTGACCCCCGTCAGGTCCCGCCCGGCGCCCACCGGGCGGGGCCTGCCCCGACCGGCCGCCCGGCCCGGACACCGTGTCGTGTCCGGGTTGGGCGGCCGGTCGTCGTCGGCGGGCCTGCGGTGCCGGGCCGCGCCGTGATGTGCGCGCCTGGGCCAGGTCATCGTGCGGGGGACCTCATGGCCGCCTTCGCCGGGGCGGGGCCCCTTCGCCGGCACCGGGGGCTCTGACGCCGGCCCCCGCGCGGTCTTCCGGGGAGGGCCGGTCACCGCGGTGCGGCGGGGATCACCGGCCCGCGGCCGGGGCGGCCGGTCACCGGTCCGGGGAGCGGACCGGGACGCGGAGCGGGCGGGCGAGGCCGACCACGGCCTCGTCCAGGCGTTCCAGATGGCGCAGCACCCGGTCGGTGATGCGCCCGTACCTGCCGGTGCCGCCGTCGCCGCCCAGGAGGGACGCGATGCTCGGACCGGTGTCCACCGCCGCCGTGACCTCCTCGTCCGCCACGCGGTCCGCGATCGTCACGATGTTGCGCACCGTGCGCCCCGCCGCCCCGCGCAGCCGGGGGTCCGCCGCGATCGACGGATGCGTCGGCAGCAGCTCCGCCGTCGCCGCCAGCGAGCGCGCGTGGTACGCGCAGGTCTCCAGCAGCGCCACCACGTACCGCGCGGTGGTGCGCCGGGCCCGCAGCGGGGTCACCGGATGCGTCAGCGGCTGGGTGGCGGAGCGCAGATCGCCCAGCGCCTGGTCCAGCGCCCGCGCCTTGTCCAGCAGATCGCCGGCGGGGCCGCCGCTGAGCTGCCCCACGGCGGCCTCGGTGACCTCCGCCAGCCGCTCCAGCACGGTGACCAGCAGTTCACTGGTGCGCCGGTCGGTGCGCACCGGCAGCACCAGCGCCGCCGCGAACACCCCGCAGGCCGCGCCCAGCGCCGTCTCCTCCACCCGCAGCACCAGCACCTCCCAGCTGTAGGTGTGCAGCAGGGTGTAGAGCAGCCCGAGCATCGCCGTCACGAAGAACGACATCAGCGTGTAGGACAGCGGCGCGGTGTAGAACATCGCGAAGATCAGCAGCAGCACCAGGGCGAACGCCGTCCAGGTGTGCCGGCCCACCAGGGCGGCCAGCAGGATGCCGGCCACGACGCCGAACACCGTGCCCAGCAGCCGGCGGTAGCCCTTCACCAGGATCTCGCCGGTCGACGCCGTGTTGATGAAGACGATCCAGCAGGTCAGCACCGCCCAGTACCAGCGGTTGGTGGACAGCAGCTCGCCCCCGACGATGGCCAGCGCCGACCCCACGGAGACCTGCACGGCGGCACGAGTGGTGGGCCGTCGCAACCCCTTGGGCTGCTCCGCGGCCTCCGCCTCCTCGCCGGCGTCGATGGCGGCGTCCTCCGCCTCCAGCTCCTCCCGGGAACGGGCGGTCGCCGGGCTGTCGTCCGACTCGTCCTGCGGACCCTCCAGCGCGACACGCAGCCCCATCACGGCGCGGGCGGTCTCGCCGATGCCCCGGAACACGTCCCGTACGGCCGGGGAGGCGGGCGGCAGGTTCTCCTCGTCGCGGTAGCCGAGCAGCCGGTTGCGCAGCTGGGCCACGGCCGTCCCGCCGGTCCCGGTGCGCACCACCAGCGCCCGCAGCGCGAGCAGATCCCGGCGCAGCAGGGCGGTGGCGTCGTCGGGGCCGGGCAGCCGGCCCACCTCGGGGGCGGGGGCGCCGGGCAGATGCAGGGTGAGGGTGTCCGCCCGCTGCGCGCTGCGGGCGGACAGCAGCAGCAGCCCGAGCCGCTCGGCGGCGATCTCCGCGTCCGCGATCCGGCGCTGCACCAGCCGCGCCGTCGACTCGTCCGGCGTGCCCTCCTCCAGCCGGGACTGGATCATCAGGGCCGTCTCGTGCAGCCGGGCGTTGCCCTCCCGCACGTCGGCCAGCGCCTTGTCCGCGTCCTCCGGCCCGGCGTCCAGCAGCGCCAGATGCGCCGAGACGAGCTGGGCCAGCCGCGCCCGGAAGGCCTGGCGCAGCCGCTGGAGCAGACCGGCGGGGGTCACCGGGACCACGGCGAACCGGACCAGCGCGCTGCACGCGAACGCGACGGCCAGCGCGGCCCACAGCCCCGGCAGGGTGCCGGTCGAGGCTCCGACGAACAGGGACAGGAAGTAGACCTGGAAGCCGATCAGCCCGAGCGCGGTCCCCCGGTCGCCGAACCGGCGGCCGTAGACCGCGCAGAAGATGAGGACGACGAAGAAGAGGTCCCCGACCACGACCCGCTCGCTGAGCACCGCGCCCAGCGACACGGACACCAGCGCGACCGGCAGCCCGACGGCCAGGGTGACGGCCTGGGCGCCGCGCTGTCTCTCCCGGATGGCGAAGGTGGACACCATCGCCGACATCGCGCCCGCCACCATATGGGTGACGTCGAACCCGGCCGCGGCGAGCACGGCCAGCGTCAGCGCCACCGCGCCCACCGTCCGCAGCCCCGCCGTCAGCCGCAGCAGGCCGGGGTCGGACGCCGCCAGACGGTCCCGCAGCCCTCCCCGCACCGAGCGTCCCGCCGCCTTCACTCCGCCGCACTCTCTCCCGTCGCGCACGCACTCCCGCACCCCGGCCACGCGGGGCGCGTCCCGTCTTCCGCCCCCGGGATCACCGTGCCGCCCGGCCCGCTTCCCCGACGTGCGCCCGTACCTGCTCCGGCGTCAGGTAGGCGTCCAGGTACTCGAAGTCCCGCAGGCTGCCCGGCCTGTGCGCCTGGAACCCGGTGCGCACGAAGTCGTCGCCCGCGACGGCGTTCAGCAGCCAGTTGGTCATCACCCGCGTCTTGGCGACACCGGTGCGCAGCGCCGACCAGTGGTAGCCGCGGGCCACCGCCTGGGCGGGCACGCCGTGCAGTTCGATGCCGAGCGGCTTGGACACCGCGTCCTTGCCGCCGAGGTCCACCACGAGTCCGAGGTCCCGGTGGACGTACTGCCGCGTCGGCAGGCCCCGCAGGGTCGCGATGACGTTCTCCGCGACGTGCCTGCCCTGCCGCAGGGCGTGCTGCGCGGTCGGCGGGCACACCGCGCCGTCCCCCTTGGCCACGTCGGGCACCGCGGCCGAGTCGCCCAGCGCGAACACCCCGTCGTGGCCCGGCAGGCACATGTCCGCGTTGACGGCGAGCCGCCCGCGGACCGTCTCCGCGCCCAGCGTGCCGATGAGCGGACTGGCGACGACCCCCGCGGTCCAGATCAGGGTGCGGGTGGGCACCACCCGGCCGTCGGTGAAGGTGACCTCCTCGGCGCCCGCCTTGGCGATGGAGACGCCCAGCGAGATCTCGATGCCGCGCCGGGTCAGGATCTGCTGCGCGCTGCGCCCGAGGTTCTCTCCCAGCTCGGGCATCAGCTTGGGCGCGATGTCGATGAGGTGCCACTTGATCAGGCCCGGGTCCAGGCGCGGATAACGCTTGACGGCGGCGTGCGTCAGCCGCTGCAGACAGGCCGCGGTCTCGGTGCCCGCGTAACCGCCGCCGACCACCACGAACTGCAGCCGCGAGGCCCGTTCCGCCGGATCGTGGCTGGCGTCGGCGATGTCGAGCTGCGAGATGACGTGGTCACGGAGGTAGGCGGCCTCGGCGAGCGACTTCAGGCCGAACGCGTGGTCGGTCAGCCCCGGGATGTCGAAGGTGCGGGTGACGCTGCCGGGGGCCAGCACGATGTAGTCGTACGGCTCGTCGACGACCTCGCCGTCGATGGTGCGGATGACACAGACCTTCGCCCGCAGGTCCACGCCGATGGCCCCGCCCGGGATGATCCGGGTGCGGTACCGCTCGCTGCGGCGCAGCGAGAGCGCGACCGACTGCGGGGTCAGCACTCCGGAGGCCACCTGGGGGAGCAGGGGCAGGTAGAGCTGGTAGGAGAACGGCGTCACCAGCGTGAGGTCGGCCTCGTCGGGGGCGAGCCTGCGCTCCAGCCGGCGCACGCACTCCACGCCGGCGAAACCGGCGCCCACCACGAGGATCCTGGGTCGTGTCACGGTGTCCATCCCTTTCCGCGGGCGGTCTGCCTCGGACATCACGTCTGACGCGTGCCCCTGTTCAGCACCACGATGCCCGTACCGCCGCGGGAACGCACCGGGAAGCGGTCACGGACCGTGCACGTGACAGAGCAGCAGGCAGACGTCGTCGTCGCGTTCGGAGTCGCTCAGCAGCGGGCGGAGCATGCGGTCCGCGGTGTCGTCCAGGCGCGTGTCCAGGTCCTCCGGTCCGAAGGAGCCGAGGACCGACGCGAGCCGCTCGATGCCGGGGTCGATGCCCTCGGCGCGCCGCTCGACCAGCCCGTCCGTGTAGAGCGCGAGCGTCGAACCGGGCGTCAGCCGCTCGGTGTGGTCCGCGATCTGCTGCCTCAGCGGTATGCCGAGCATGGCGCCCGGCTTGGCGTCCAGGACGCGCACCCGCCCGTCGGGCAGCCGCAGCACCGGCGGCGGATGACCGGCGGCGGCCCACGTCAGGGTGTCCTCGTCCGGGTGGAACCGCGCGATGACGGCGGTGGCGAACAGGTCGGGCTGCAGATGGTTCAGGAAGCCGTGCAGCCGGGTCAGCAGCTCGCCGGGGCTGCCGCCGTCGACGGCGTAGGCACGCAGCGCGGTACGCAGCTGGCTCATCATCACCGCCGCGTGCAGCCCGTGCCCGGTCACGTCGCCGATCACGGTGATCAGGCCGCCGTCCCGCTGCCGGAAGGCGTCGTACCAGTCGCCGCCGATGTTCAGGCCGTGCGTGGCGGGCAGGTAGCGGGCGGCCAGGCCGAGCCCCGGCGTCGTCGGCAGATCGGTCAGCAGGGCACGCTGCAGGGTCTCGGCGATGTCCCGGTTGTGCTCGAAGCGGCGGGCGTTGTCGATGGCGATGCCGGCCCGCCGGGCCAACTCCATCAGCATCACGGCGTCGTCCGGATCCCAGCGGTCGCCGGGCGCCGACAGGGTGAGCACGCCCAGGGGCGTACGGCGCGTCAGCAGCGGGACGCACAGCATGGGCCGGTCCGGGTCCAGCGCCGAGGCGGGCTGGTCCTCCACACCCGGCAGCCCGCCGGGGTGGCCGGCGGCGTACTGGGGACGGCCGGTGCGGGCCGCGCGCACGGCCGCCCGCGGATGGGACGTGGACCCGTACCGGTCGTCCTCCGAGTCGAACAGCCATACGTCGACGTGATGGGCGTACCGCGGGATCAGCAGCTCCGGCAGCCGGCGCACGATCTCGTCGTGGTTCAGCGAGGCGTTCAGCACGGCGCTGGTGTCCGCCAGGAACGTCAGTCTGCGACGGGCGTCCTCCGCCTCGGTGCGCGCCAGGCGCTCGGCCGCGAACGCCTCCTCCTGCGCGCGCCCGGCCGCGTCCAGCTCGGCGTGCAGCGCCAGGACACCCTGGTTGGTCTGGTGCAGCTCCTCCCGGTGGAAGGCGACCAGCCGCTCCTGCTCGGCGAGCCTGTCCAGCACCACGGACGTGTCCTCGTCCGCGCCCAGCAACGCCTCCGAGAGGTCGGCCGGGGCCCCCGTCACCTCGGTGGTGTCGTCCTCCCGCCCCGGCTCGGGGCAGGCTACGGACACCGTCCACGGGCCGCGGTCGGCGGCCGCCTCGCCGGGGGAGGGCGTCACCACGGCGCGCAGCGTCCGGACCTCGCCGGGTGAGCCGTGGACGTCCACGGTGAGGACCCAGCCGCCCCCCTTGGTGAGGCACCGCCGCAGCCGGCCGCTGAGGGCCGCGGCCAGCCGGGCGCGTTCGACCGCGGGCACCCCGTGCGACGTGGCCAGCCGGGCCACGGCTATCCGGGCGCGCGCCGCGTCCGTGACGGTACGGACCTGCCAGCTGTGCGTCATGGGCCGTCCTGCGGAGCCTGCGCCAGCACGGCCACGGCGGTGTCGTCCCGCACCGGGCGCGCGGAACTGCCGGCGTCCCGGATCGCCACGGCGGCCGTCACGGCCGGATCGGCCGACGGCACCCCCGTGTCCGGAGCCGGGTTCCAGCGGCTGGGCAGTCCGTCCGTGTGCAGAATCAGCAGGCTCTCCCCGGTCCAGGCGACGTCGTCCTCGCGCACGGTGCGCGGCTGGTGCACCCCCACGATGCCGGGCCGCGACAGCAGCGACCGCCACCGGCCGCCCTCACGCAGCCTGGCCGACACGTTGCCGACCCCGGCGAAGCGCAGCCGGCCGGCCCACAGGTCGAGCTGCGCGACGGCCACGGCCGCGCCCCGGGTACCGGTGAGCGCTCCGTGGACGGCCTCCAGCGCCGCGGCGGGCGGCAGGCCGGGCCGGCGGCGCAGGGCCTCGGCCGCGGCGGTCGAGGCCCTGGCGGCCTCCCTGCCGTGGCCCAGACCGTCCGCCAGCATCAGTGTCAGACGGTCGCCCGATCTGACCCAGGCCCAGGCGTCCCCGGAGAACTCGGCCCCGGCGTAGGGGATGTTGACCCCGCCGGCGCGCACACCGGCGGGGTCGGGCGCGGTGTCGCCGTGCGGTCCGCCGGTGCCCACGCGGGCCACCGCGACGGTGCCCCGGCCGGGCACGCTGTGCAGCCGGAAGTCGTCGGCCAGACGCCGGCAGGTGCCCAGACCCGCGCCGAGGGACCGGGCGGTGGTGAAACCGTCCCGCAGCGCACCGTCGACGTCGGCGATCCCCGGACCGTGGTCGATCGTGGTGATCTGCACGACCCGGCCCGTCGTGCCCTCGCCGAGCCGCGGCGGGTCCACGACGTCGATCAGCACCTCACCGGCCTGCGCGTGCTTCAGCAGGTTGGTGGCGAGCTCCGTCGCCACCAGCGACACGGCGGAGGTGCGGGACTCGTCCAGCTCCGCCAGGGCCGCCGCCTCCTCCGCCGCGACCCGGACGTCGCGCACGCGGGTCGAGTCCTGCACCGGCACGTCCCAGACGCGCGGCATCACGCCTCCCCGGGGCGACCCGGGCGGCGGCCCACCCAGGACGTCACGCGCACCGTGGTGCCCGAGCCGGGAGCGCTCTCGACCTCGAAGTCGTGCACCAGACGCCGGGCGCCGCCGAGCCCCATCCCCAGACCGTCCCCGGTGGTGTAGCCGTCGCTGAGCGCCCGGTCCAGGTCCGGGATGCCCGGCCCGGAGTCGCTGAAGGTCAGCCGCAGGCCGCTCACGCCGTCGGCGGTGACATGGCTCACCTCCACCTCACCTCCTCCGCCGTGCACCAGCGTGTTGCGCGCCAGCTCGCTGGCGGCGGTCAGCACCTTCGTCTGGTCCACGAGTCCGAAGCCGAGCTGCGCGGCGGCCTGCCGCACGTGCTGGCGCACCCACACCAGGTCCATGTCCGACCGGATGGGCAGGCGGGCCTCTACGCCCGCTGCAGTGGGCATCACGGACTCTCCTGGCGGAGGCCGCCGGAGCGGGACGGGACGGCGGGCCGGGTCAGGAGTTCCAGCGCGGCCTCGGTGTTCAGCGCGGTCCGCATGCCCGGCAGCGTGAGACCCAGCTCCACGAGGGTGATCGCGACCGCGGGCCGCATCCCGGCCAGCACGGTCCGGGCCGCCAGCAGCTCGGACTGGGCCGCGATCTCCGCCAGCACGCGTCCGAGGAAGGAGTCGACGACCTCCACCCCGGAGATGTCGATGACCACGCCCGTGACCCTGCTGGTCGCGATGGTCTCGGACAGGTCCTGCTGCAACTGCTGTGCCGTGGTGTCGTACAGGTCCCCCTGAAGGGTGACCAGCAGGACCTCGCCCAGCCGGAGGACCGGCACATGTCCCGCGACCGGGCGGGAGGACTGCTCGCTCACCGGCGGCCCGCGCCGTCGGGAGCCGCGTTCACGATGTTCGTCCCCAGCTCGTGCAGGCAGTGCCCCAGCGCGTCGGCGAGCGACGCCCGGGTCTTCACCGTGCCGAGGTCCAGACCAAGGTGCACGATGGTCTGCGCGATCGCCGGGCGGATGCCGGACACCACGCACTCCGCACCCATCAGCCGGGCCGCGGCGACCGTCTTCATCAGGTGCTGCGCCACCAGCGAGTCGACCGTCGGCACACCGGTGATGTCGAGGATCGCGAACCGGGCCTGCTGGTCGACCACCGCGTTCAGCAGGGTCTCCATGACCACCTGGCTGCGGGCGCTGTCCAGCGTCCCGATCAGCGGGACCGCCACGATGCCGTCCCAGAGCTTGATCACCGGGGTGGCCACCTCCAGCAGCTGCAGGCGCTGCCGGTCGATGAGCGCCTGACCCTCGCTGAGCGCAGCCTGCATGGCCACCAGGCGCAGCGTGCCCATGAGGACGCCGAGCGCGGACGCGCACTCCCGCGTCCGCTCGGGCGGGGCCTCGTCCATGTCGGCGACCAGCAGGTTCTCCACGGGCGGCCACAGCGCGGCCAGCTCGCTCGACACCTGCGTGGTGGACAGCCCCGCGCGGGAGCGGGCCGCCCCCATCCGCGACAGCTGCTCGCGCAGGCCCGAGAAGCCGGCGGCGTCCGGGTCCTCGACCCGTCCGGCGTCGGCGACCTCGGCCAGCGCGTCCACGACCACCTTCCCCGCCTCCACGGCCTCGTCGCGCGAGACGGTGAACACCGTGCGGAACAGGGGCTCGTCCGCCCACCGCTGGGCGATCTGCTCACGTCGGCGGCGCAGGAAGTCCCTGACCTCGACCGTCGGGGTTCCGCCCGCTTCGTGCTCCGGCACGTGTTCTTCTCCTCGTGATCATGGTGTCGACCCGTGCGCGCCCCGGACGTCCGCAAGCGCGTACGGTTTCGGCCGCCCGGTCACTCTAATCATCCGTCGCGACCGCGGACGTCCGGCCCGGGAAGTCCGCTCAGTCCTCCAGCGGCACCTCGGGGGAGCGGTCCACGCGCTCCAGCGCCTCCTCGGCGCTCTCCGAGACGGGCACGGTTATGCTCACGCCGGTCAGGTCCAGGATGCGGCGCACCGCGGGCGTGGGGGAGATGATGTGCACGCTCCCCGGCAGGTCACGTGCCTCCTGGTAGACGCGCAGGATGATGTTCATGCCGGACGAGTCCATGAAGGGCACCGCCGACAGGTCCAGCAGGAAGTGACGGCGGCCGTGATGGAGCTGGTTCGCCAGGTGGTGCTGGAACTCGGTCGCCGTGTCGACGTCCAAGTACCCCTCCACCGTGAGCAGTGCCACGTCCTCACGCGGCAGGGTCACCTCGACGGACAACGGGTCCTGGGCAATGGGCACGAGTACCTCCAACAAAAATGATCAAGCTCTTGGTCGCGCAGCCGCGCGTACCCGCTAATCGCCCTGTCATGCCTCCGAGGGTCTCCCCGGTGGCGTACGGCACTCATCCGACCCGCAGCCCCACGATGCAGGTGTCGTCGTCCGTGTCCGACCTGCTGTACGTGAGCAGCCGGTCCAGCCGCTGGTCGAGCGTGCCCGGGACGGTGGCGGCGGTGGTGAGCAGCCCGGTCAGGGACTCCTCCAGGCTACGGTCCCGGCGCTCGATCAGACCGTCCGTGTACATCAGCAGATTGTCCTCGGCGGCCAGCTGCACCTCCGACTCCTCGTAGACCGCCTCCGGCACGGCGCCCAGCAGCAGCCCGCGCACCAGCGGCAGCGGAGCGGCCTCCCGGCCCCGCACCAGCACCGGCGGCAGATGCCCCGCCCGTGCCCAGCGCAGTGTGCGCGCGACCGGGTCGTACAGACCGCAGACCGCGGTGGCGGTGATGCCGCCCGTCAGATGGTGCGCCACGATGTTCAGCCACGACAGCAGCTGCCCGGGACCCGCCCCGGTGACGGCCAGCCCGCGCAGCGCGTTGCGCAGCACGACCATGCTGGTCGCGGCCTCTATGCCGTGACCGGCGACGTCGCCCACGCACACCAGCACCAGCCGGGACGGCAGCACCACGGCGTCGTACCAGTCACCGCCGACCAGCTGCTCGGCCTCCGCGGGCCGGTAGCGGACGGCCACGTCGAGGCCGGGCACCTGCAGCGGCGCCTGGGTGGGCGGCATGATGGCCCGCTGCAGCTGCAGCGCCAGCCGGTCGCGTTCGCTGGCGTGCTGCTCGGTGTGGGCCAGCTGGTCGCGGGTGGCCGCCAGCGCCACCTCGGTCCAGTGCTGGGCCGAGATGTCCTGGTAGGCGCCCCGCGTGGTGAGCAGCCGCCCGTCGGTGTCCAGGACCGGCTCCGCGACCACCCGGATGTGCCGGGTCACCCCGTCCGGCCGCTGCAGCCGGAAGGCGGCCGAGGCCGGCCGGAGGTGGTGCAGCAGCGTGCGCAGGAAGCGCCCGATGGTGACTGCGTCGTCCGGATGGGCGTGCGCGGGCAGTTCCTCCAGCGGCACCGGCAGGCTGGACGGCGAACGCCCGTACAGGTCGAACAGCTGCCCGTTCCAGGTGATCTCCCCGGTCAGCAGGTTCTCCTCGAAGCCGCCGATCCGGCCGAGCCGCTGGGCGTGCTGGAGCAGGCTCGCCAGGCGGGCCGTCTCGTCCTCGATCCGCCAGATGAACAGGATGCCGGAGCCGTGCCGGCTGACGCTTATGTCGGCGACCGACGACAGCGGCACCTGGTCGACCAGGGCGGTCAGGTTCATCCGCCGGGCCCGGAACGGCTCACCCGTGGCGTACACCCGCTCGATCCGCTGGAACAGCTCGCTGTCCCCGGCGGCCATCGGGTAGGCCTCCAGCAGCAGCGCACCGCTGACCATGGCACGCGGCCGGCCCGCCGGGTCGAGGAAGCGGCCGTTGACGTGCTGGATGCGGAAGTCCAGCAGGTTCCCGTGGGCGTCCAGATGGGGCACCAGGACGAGGGCCGGGTCGTACAGCCCGTCGGCCAGGTCCATCAGCTCCGCGGCGTCCGCCGGCTCCTGCTGCCGCCCGGCCGGGCCGTCCGGCACCGCACCGGTCTCCAGGGTGTGGGCGCACAGCTCGGCCAGGGCCTCCACCTGGCGGACTATCTGCGGTGGCTGCGGGGGCAGCGGATCGGGCCAGACGATCTCCAGCACGCCGTGCACACGGCCCCCGGTGCCGGCGGGCACCGCCGCCCTGCCGCCGTCCGGGTGATGGTGCCGGCCGACGCTGGGCAGGCCCCGCTCGGCGAGCGACGTGATCCACAGGCCGTCGGGCTCCGCGAGGCCGCACCGGGCGACCGTCGCCACGTCCGGCGGCACGTAGCACCAGCGCGCCGCCTCGGCGGGGGAGAACCCGGCGCTGCCCGCCAGGGTCAGCGACCCGTCGGCGCCGGCCGCCCAGATCGCCACGGCCACCGCGCCCAGCGGGCGCAGCGCCTGCGCGAGCAGGGACTCGGCCACGGCCTGGGTGTCGTCCGCCGCCAGCGCCGCGCTCTCGGCCGCGCGCAACCGTACGGCGGCCGGCTCCGGACCCGCCTCCTCGGCTGCCCGGGTGGCGGCCAGGAAGGCGTCCGTCACCTCCGACATGCGGTCCCGGGCGGCCTGGTTGATGACCTCGACCGCGAACTCCAGCTGAGTCGTCCCGGCCTGCTCGGTCAGCTCGGCGAGCTGGCGGGCGGCCTGCGAGGGGCCGCATCCCAGACGCTCGACCAGGATGCCCTTGGCGAGCTCGATCAGCGCCCGCCCCTCCGCTTCGGCCTGCGCCGCGCGAACCTCCCGGCTGAGCCGGTCCACGGTCGCCGCGAGCCTGCCCGCGGGCGAGTCCGCGGACACCCCGCCGGGTCCGGCCGGCGGCGGCTCGAGCCGGGCAGCCTCGCCACCGTGCGGCCCCTCCGGCCGCTCCCCGGCGCTCATGCGGGCAGCCAGCGGCGGACGCAGGCGATCAGGTCCTGGGTGTCGACCGGTTTGGTGACGTAGTCGCTGGCCCCGGAGGCGATGCTCTTCTCCCGGTCCCCGGGCATCGCCTTGGCCGTGACGGCGACGATGGGCAGGTCGGCGTACTGCGGCATGGAGCGGATCTCGGCCGTGGCGGCGTAGCCGTCCAGCTCGGGCATCATCACGTCCATCAGGACGAGCGCCACCTCGGGGTTGTCCACCAGTCTCTCGATGCCCTTGCGGCCGTTCTCCGCGTGCAGCACCCGGAAGCCGTGCAGCTCCAGGATCCCGCTGAGCGCGAAGAGGTTGCGCGCGTCGTCGTCCACGACGAGGACGGTACGGCCGGAGAACGAGCCGTCCACCACGGTCTGCGGCGCCGGGCGCTGCTGCTCGTCGGACCTGACCAGCGACAGCACGTCGCCGGGCTCCTCGGCGGAGAGGTGCAGGGCGATGCGTTCACGCAGCTCGTCGAGGCTGGAGAGGAACTCCAGCGCCGTCCCCCGGGCACGGGACCGCAGGTCCTCCTCCACCGCCGTGTCCGCCCGGTGGCCGCTGTGCACCAGCACCGGCACGCTCGCCAGCGCGGAGTCGCCCCGCAGGGCCTCCAGGAACCGGGCGACCTCCTCCTCGGCCATGCCCAGCTCCAGCACCACGCAGTGGCACGACTCGGTGGCCAGCGCACCGGCCGCCTCCTGCGCGCCGACCGCGGTGATGATGTCGACCGAGGGCCGCGGGGCGGCGTCGCCCCGGCCCTGCGCGACGTCCTGGACCACGCTCTCCGCGACCAGGGTGAGCAGGCCCCGCGGCCGCTCCTCGACCACGAGCAGCCGCCGGGGACGCCGGCCGGACGCCGGTCCCGTCTCGAGCGCCGGCAGCTGACGTGCGGGCGCCTCCGGCAGGGCCTCGCCCCGCTCCCCGTCCGTGACCGCGGGGGGCCGCAGCAGCTCCTCGAAGTCCGGCCGGGCCACCGGCAGGAACAGGGTGAACGTGCTGCCCTGGCCCGCGACGCTGTCCACCGTCACCGCGCCGCCCAGCAGATGGGCGATCTCGCGGGTGATGGACAGACCGAGCCCCGTGCCGCCGTACTTGCGGCTCGTGGTCCCGTCGGCCTGCTGGAAGGCGCCGAAGATCGCCTCCAGGTGCTGCTCGGGGATGCCGACGCCGGTGTCCTGCACCCGGAAGGCCACCACGGGCCCGCCCCGCAGCACACCGCTGGGCACCTCGTCGTCCGGCGCGGGTTCGATCCGCAGCCGCACTTCGCCCCGTTCGGTGAACTTGACCGCGTTGGACAGCAGATTGCGCAGCACCTGCCGCAGCCGGGAGTCGTCGGTGAGCAGGTCGGCCGGCGCGCCCGGGGCCGTCGTCACGGTGAAGTCCAGGCTCTTCTGCATCGTCATGGGCCGGAAGGTGGCCTCGACGTACTCGATGAGCCGGCGCAGCTCCACCCGCTCGGGGCTGACGTCCATCTTCCCGGCCTCGACCTTCGACAGGTCGAGGATGTCGTTGATCAGCTGGAGCAGGTCGGAGCCGGCCGAGTGGATGATCTGCGCGTACTCGACCTGCTTCGGGCTGAGGTTGCGCGAGGGGTTCTGGGCGAGCAACTGGGCCAGGATCAGCAGGCTGTTGAGCGGGGTGCGCAGCTCGTGGCTCATGTTCGCCAGGAACTCCGACTTGTACTTCGAGGCCAGCGACAGCTGCTGCGCCCGCGCCTCCAGCTCCTGCCGGGCCTGCTCGATCTGCAGGTTCTTCGCCTCGATGTCCCGGTTCTGCGCCGCCAGCAGCGCGGCCTTGTCCTCCAGCTCCGCGTTGGAGTGCTGGAGTTCCTCCTGCTGGGTCTGCAACTCCGCCGAGCGCTCCTGCAGTTCGACGGTGAGCCGCTGCGACTCGACCAGCAGCTCGTCGGTGCGGGCGTTGGCGACGATGGTGTTGACGTTGACGCCGATGGTCTCCATCAGCTGGGCCAGGAAGTCCTGGTGGATCTGGGTGAACGGGGTCACCGACGCCAGCTCGATCACGCCGAGCACCTGGCCCTCCACCACGATGGGCAGCAGTACCAGCGCGGTCGGCACCACGTGGCCGAGCCCGGAGGAGATGGTGACGTAGTCCGGCGGCAGCTCGTCCACCGTGATGGTGCGCCGGCTGCGGGCGGCCTGGCCCACGAGGGTGCGGCCGAAGGCGATCCGGGTGGGCCGGACGTCGTCGTCGGGGTAGCCGTAGGAGCCGACCAGCCGCAGCTCGGGGCCGCCGTCGCCGTCCTCGGCGAGGTAGAAGGCGCCGTACTGGGCCGACACCAGCGGCACCAGCTCGTCCATGATCAGCTCGGCGACCACGGGCAGGTCGCGGTGCCCCTGCATCAGGCCCGACACCCGGGCGAGGTTGGTCTTGAGCCAGTCCTGCTCCTGGTTGGCCCGGGTGGTCTCGCGCAGGGACTCCACCATCGCGTTGATGTTGTCCTTGAGCTCGGCGACCTCGCCGGACGCCTCCACGTTCACGGAGCGGGTCAGATCGCCCTCGGCGACCGCGCTCGTCACCTCGGCGATCGCCCGGACCTGCCGGGTCAGGTTGCCCGCCAGCTCGTTGACGTTCTCCGTGAGCCGCTTCCAGGTGCCGGAGACGCCCTCGACCTCCGCCTGTCCGCCGAGCCGTCCCTCGGTGCCGACCTCGCGGGCGACGCGGGTGACCTCGTCGGCGAAGGCGGAGAGCTGGTCGACCATCGTGTTGATGGTCGTCTTCAGCTCCAGGATCTCGCCCCGCGCGTCGACGTCGATCTTCTTCGACAGGTCGCCCCGGGCCACCGCGGTCGTCACCAGCGCGATGTTGCGCACCTGGCCGGTGAGGTTGTTGGCCATGGAGTTGACGTTGTCGGTGAGGTCCTTCCAGGTGCCCGCGACATGCGGCACGTGCGCCTGGCCGCCGAGCCGTCCCTCGGTGCCGACCTCGCGGGCGACGCGGGTGACCTCGTCGGCGAAGGCGGACAGCGTGTCCACCATCGTGTTGATGACGTCGGCCAGCGCCCCGACCTCGCCGGCCGCCTCGACCCTGATCCGCTGCGACAGGTCGCCCCGGCCCACCGCGGAGGCGACCTGGGCGATGGAGCGGACCTGGCCGGTCAGGTTGGACGCCATCACGTTGACGTTGTCCGTGAGGTCCTTCCAGGTGCCCGAGACCCCCCGCACCTGGGCCTGTCCGCCGAGGCGTCCCTCGGTGCCGACCTCGCGGGCGACGCGGGTGACCTCGTCGGCGAAGGCGGAGAGCTGGTCGACCATGGTGTTGATGGTGTTCTTGAGTTCGAGGATCTCGCCGCGGGCGTCCACGGTGATCTTCTGCGAGAGGTCGCCCTTGGCGACCGCCGTCGCCACCAGGGCGATGTTGCGGACCTGGCCGGTCAGGTTGCCGGCCATGAAGTTCACCGAGTGGGTGAGGTCGCGCCAGGTGCCCTTGACCCCCTGCACATCGGCCTGTCCGCCGAGGCGTCCCTCGGTGCCGACCTCGCGGGCGACGCGGGTGACCTCGTCGGCGAAGGCGGAGAGCTGGTCGACCATGGTGTTGATGGTGTTCTTGAGTTCGAGGATCTCGCCGCGGGCGTCCACGGTGATCTTCTGCGAGAGGTCGCCCTTGGCGACCGCCGTCGTCACCTGGGCGACGTTGCGGACCTGCGCGGTGAGATTGCCCGCCATGGCGTTCACCGAGTCCGTCAGGTCCGCCCAGGTGCCCGAGACCCCCGGCACCTGCGCCTGGCCGCCCAGCGCCCCCTCGGTGCCGACCTCGCGGGCCACCCGGGTGACCTCGGAGGTGAACACCGACAGCTGGTCCACCATCCCGTTGAAGACCTTGGCGATGTCCCCCATGAGACCGTCGGCGTCGTCCGGCAGCCGGGTGCCGAAGTCCCCGTCCCGTACCGCCGTCAGCCCCGCCAGGAGCCGCGTCAGCTCCTGGTCCCCCGGCACCGTGTCGGTCCCCTCGGTGCTCTTGCTGGTCATGCACAGCCTCGTTCCGGCAGAGTCAGAGTGCATTTCCGCAGTTCACGGATTTGCGCGATGAGAAAATACGCCGAAGGCTAACCCACGTCGCGGGTGTGGAACAAAGCGTGCCACCCCCCTGTGAAAACCGCGCCCCGCGTGCATACTCCGGCGCCGGGCGGGTACTCGGCCGCGTTTTCTCCGGGCGCGTGGCTTCCGGTCACCGGCGCGCGGTTTTGGTACGCGCCGCTCGAATGCGCGCGTCCCTGACGGGTATTGGCTGCTGTGGAGCCGGACGTCGCCAGTCCGGCCGATCCATGAACCGGGGAGGCAGGGGCAGTGCCCATCGAAAGCATCTGGTCGTACGCGCCGGACCTGGGAGACGTGCAGGGCCGGGACCTCACGGGCTACACCGTCGTCGCGAGTGACGGGACCATCGGCCATGTGGACCGGCAGGCCGACCACCACGGCATGCGGCACCTCGTCGTCGACACGGGGGTGTGGGTGTTCGGCCGCAGCCTCCTGGTGCCGGTCGGCGTCGTCGCGGCGCTCGAGGCGGGGGAGCGGAGGCTGACGGTGTCCTGCACCAGGGCCGAGGTGAAGGCGGCGCCCAGGTTCCGCACCGACAGCGAGACCATGGACCCCGACTACCTGACCGCGGTCGGTGACTACTACTACCGGCTGCCGCCGCACGAGAGTCCCACCGGGTGAGCGCCGCACCGGAGACGCGCGCGGCCGACGGCTCGGGGGTGGCGAGCGCGGCGGGCGCGCGGTCGCACGCCGAGGCGGCCGTGCGCGCCCACTGGGAGGCCCAGGGCCGCACCCCGCACCACCAGGACATGATCGACCTCTCGCTCGTGGTGTCGGAGCTGGTCACCAACGCCATCCGGCACGGCGCCGGACTGGCCGGCTTCGACGCCCTGACGACGGTGGACGGCGTACGGATCTCCGTCCACGACCACAGCGACGTCGTCCCCGAGGCCGCCGGCGGCACCGGCGAGCTGCCCCCCGGGCACCGGGCGAGCGGCTACGGCTGGCCGCTGGTGATCCGGCTGGCGCGGGAGATCGAGATCCGCAGGCGCCCCGGCGGTGGAAAGACCGTCAGCGTGCTGGTCCCCCTGCGCGACGCCCCGCAGTGACCTCACCAGGGCAGGAAGACGTGGATGTCCTTGCCCCGGGCGTCGCTCACGACGCTGACCTGATCGCACAGCGTGTGTATCAGGTGCCAGCCGATCCCGCCCCCGCCGCTGCGCGGATGGAAGGGCCGCGGGGCCGGCTCCGTGGAACTCGTGTCGTGCATCACCACGTGCACCCCGTCGAACGTCCGCCGCAGCCGCAGCTGGAACGGGCCCGGTGCGTACTGGACCGCGTTGGCGGCCAGTTCCGTGACCACCAGCAGTATGTCGTCCCAGTGCTCGGGAGCCGACGGAGCCGCCACACGTGCCAGGTCGAAGAGGAACTCCTCCGCGACCATGCGTGCGTCGGTCACATCGTGCAGCTCCCCCGGGAAGCTGGCGATGCGGCTCGTGATGTCCTCGGCAGCCAGTGTCCTGTCCCTATGCGGCTCGCGTGCCATCTCGCCTTCCAGGCCCCGGCGTCGCGGGGCGGTCGCTTGTTCCTGTGCGCCCCCTCGAACTGTGGGTTCCCGTGCCGGCGGAGCCTACGCGCCCGCATGCCCGTGCCCGGTGGGTGACAAACCCGTCACCTACCGGCAGCGTCTCCCCGGGCCGGTGCCGGCCCTCCCGGACGGTCAGCGGAACACGTTGTCGGCGTCGTCCCAGCCGGACGGCTCGTCCGCGGCCGGGGCGCGCTCCGGACGGCTGCGCGACTGGTACATCGCGTCGATCTCCAGCGCGTAGTGCCGCACGATCGCGTCCCGGCGCAGCTTCATCGACGGCGTGAGCAGCCCGTTGGCCACGTCGAACGGCTGGGGCAGCACCCGGAACACCCGGATCGACTCCGACCGCGACACGCTGCTGTTGGCGGCGGCGACCGCCCGCGCGATCTCCTCCCGGAGCGCGTTCTCCTCCCGCGCCTCCCGGGCCGTCGCGTCGCCCGGCAGGGACAGCGCGGCCCGCCAGTCGGTCAGGAAGTCCGGGTCCAGCGTGATCAGGGCGCCCACGCACGGCCGGTTGTCGCCCACGACGACGGCCTGGTGGACGAGCGGGTGCATCCGCAGCCGCTGCTCCAGGGCGGCCGGAGCGACGCTCTTGCCGCTGGAGGTGATGATGATGTCCTTCTTGCGGCCGGTGATCGTGAGATAGCCCTCGGAGTCGAGCCGGCCGAGATCCCCGGTGGCCAGCCAGCCGTCGCGCAGCACGGCCCGCGTGGCGGCCGCGTCGCCCACGTACCCCTGGAACACCGACGGCCCGCGCACCAGGATCTCCCCGTCTGCCGCCACCTGGATCTCGGTGCCCGGCAGCGCCTGTCCCACGGTGCCGGACTTCTCGCGGCCGAGCGGCTGCATCGTCGTGCCGCCGCTGGTCTCGGTGAGCCCGTAGCCGTCGTGGACGTAGACGCCGATGCCTTCGTAGAACAGGCAGAGTTCGCGGCTGAGCGGCGAACCCCCCGAGGTGGCCCGCAGCACCCGGCCGCCCAGCGCGGCCCGCAGCCTGCGGTAGACCGTGCGCTCGTACAGGGCGTGCTGCAGTCGCAGGTCGAAGCCCGGCCCGGAGCCCCGGCCCAGCCGCTGCCGCTCCAGCGCGGCGGCGAAGTCGCGTGCCGTGCCCGCGGCCCGCTCGAAGACGGCGCCGCGGCCCGACTGCTGCGCCGCGTGCAGGAAGTTCTTGTAGATCTTCTCCAGCAGCGACGGGACGGCGTACAGATAGGTGGGCCGGAAGCCGCGCAGGGCCGACGACAGGGAGTCCCCGCCGAAGTCGGGCTCGTGCCCCATCAGCAGCCCGCCGCGCACGCACAGGACCTGGATCATCAGGCCGTAGACGTGGGAGAAGGGGAGGAACGCCAGAACGGAGGCCTGCTCGCCGGCCGGCGCGGCGGTGTGGCCCCAGCCCGCCAGCAGGGTGTCGCACATGAAGGCCAGGCCGCGGTGGCTCAGCGCACAGCCCATGGCGTGGCCGGACGTGCCGGAGGTGTAGGCGACGACGGCCGTGGAGTCCGGCAGGACGATGCGGCGCATGGAGTCGACCGTGGCCTGCGGGATGTACTCGCCCCGCGCCGCCAGCTGGTCGAGCGCGCCCGCGTCCAGCTGCCACACGTGCCGCAGCCGCGGCAGCGCGGCGCACACCGGCCCGACGGTCATCACGCCCTGCTCGTCCTCCACCAGCACGGCCACACAGGCGGCGTCCCTGAGGATCCACTCCACCTGCTCGCGGGAGGAGGTCGGGTAGACCGGCACGACCTCGGCGCCCACCGTCCACAGCGCGTGGCCCAGGAGGGTCCACTCGTGGCGGGTGCGCGCCATGATCGCCACACGGTTGCCCGGCGAGATCCCGGACGCGACCAGGCCCTTGGCCAGGGCGACGACCCGGTCCCGGAAGTCGGCGGCGGTGATCTCCTCCCAGGTCGCGGAGGCCGGACCGGTCCGGTGCGCGAGCATCGGCAGGGTGGGGCTCTCGGCCGCCCTCTCGAACAGACTGTCGGCGAGGCCGCCGGTCAGCGGCGGGGTGGACGGGGGAGCGAGAGCGAGGTCGCGCATGCGCTGCTCCTGACATGTACGGGGCGTGACCCGGCCGACGGGCACCCTCATCGGCGGTGCCTGGAATGTAGCCGAGCCGGAGCACCCCCGCGCCGCGATCGCGACAAGTGTGTCCGCACTGATGACCTCGCCGGTTTCGGGGGACCCGGACCGCATGACCTACGTCAATCCAGATCCCGAACCGGAACGCAGCACCGGCCTCGAACCGGGCGGCGGCGTCCCTCCGGGCGAGACCCCGCCCGCGGAGAGCAGCATGCCCGAGGCGGGTCCCCGGGAGACGCACAACCCGGCCAAGGGCTGGGCCAAGGGACCCCTGGCCGCGATCCTCCTCGTCGTGGTGCTGGTCGCGGCGTTCTTCCTGGTCTACGCCATCATCCTGATCCTCTGACCCCATCCGCCCGCGAGGCGGGGACCGCTACTCCTGGGTGTGCCGCACGCACCGCGTGACGACGTCCCGCAGGCTCCCCGTGCGCGCCAGCAGGGCGCGCTGCACCTGGGCCCCGTTGCCGTCGCGCAGCAGCCGGGCGCAGCCCTCGCGGGCCCGCTCCAGGTCTCCGGTGTCCTCCAGGGCCCCGGCGACATGGTCGAGCAGGGCCCGTACGACCGTCTCGGCCGGCAGGCGGCGCAGGGTCTCCGGGTGGAGCAGTTCACCGGTCAGCCCGGACCGGGCCGCCTGCCAGGCGGCCAGCCGGAGCAGGCTGACACCGGGGTCGCGGGTCTCCCGCCCCTCCCGCCACTCGCGTGCCGCGGTCTCCACCAGCCCGCGGGCCAGGGTGGCGATCAGCCCCGCCGTCTCCGCGTGCAGGCACACGTCCGAGACGCGGATCTCCACCGTCGGATACCGCTGGGACAGTCGCGCGTCGAAGTAGACCATCCCCTCGTCGAGGACGGTGCCGGTCGCCACCATGTCGGCGACCAGCCGGTGGTACCGCTCGGCCGAACCGAACGGCTCGGCCGGACCGGCCGACGGCCAGCGCTGCCAGACCCGGCTGCGATAGCTGCTGTACCCGGTGTCCCCGCCCTGCCAGAACGGTGAGTTCGTGCTCAGCGCGGCCAGCACCGGCAGCCAGGGCCGCAGCCGGTCCAGGACCCCGACGCCCTCCTCGTCGGACTCCACGGACACATGGACGTGGCAGCCCATGACGAGCTGTTCCCGGGTGGCGATGCCGTACTGCTCCTCCATCCACCGGTACCGCCGGTTCATGCTGATGGACGGGCTCACCGGCAGCGGTGAGGTGGCGAGGGCGGCGACGGCGCAGCCCATCTTCCCGGCGTGCCCGGCGGCCTCCTCCCGGCAGCGGACGATCTCCGCGTGCAGGCGCTCCATCGAGGACTGCGGATGCGTGGCGAACTCCAGCATCTCCTCGTGCAGTTCCTTCTCGAAGACGTCCTGTTCCGCGTCGTCCCGGGCGGCACGGGCGAGTACGGCCGCGGACATCGCCCGTGGTTCGCCGGTCTCCGGATCGACCAGGAGGAGTTCCTCCTCCACCCCGACGGTACGCACCTGCTGCCGCCCTTCCGTTCCCTGCCGCGACGACGCCGAGCAGTCCTCGGCCGTACGCTCCCGGATGCCCCGGCGGGGGCGCGGGACACCTGACGGCGTCGCCGGGCCTCAGGGAGCGACAGGTGTCAGCCAGACCGTCGCGAGCGGGGGCAGGGTGAGCCGGAGGCTGCCGTCCTCGGGTTTGACCGGATCCGGGTGGGTGACGCCGCTGCCGCCGTAGCGCGCGGCGTCGGTGTTGAGGATCTCCTGCCAGGCGATCACCTCGTCGCCGACGCCGAGCGGGTAGTCGTGCCGGACCACGGGGGAGAAGTTCGACACCGCGAGCAGCGGCCGGCCCCCGGTGTCGTACCGCAGGAACGCGAAGACGTTGTCGTCGGCGGCGTCGACCGCGACCCAGCGGAAGCCGGACGGATCCGTGTCGCGCTGCCACAGTGCCCCGGTCGCCCGGTAGCGGGCGTTGAGGTCGCGGACCAGGTCCCGCACCCCGCGGTGGTCGCCCGCGGAGTGGTAGTCGTCGTCGAGCAGCCACCACTCCGGCCCGGTCTTCTCGGACCACTCGGCGCCCTGGGCGAACTCCTGTCCCATGAAGAGCAGTTGCTTGCCGGGGTGGGCCCACATGAAGCCGAGGTAGGCGCGGACGTTGGCGCGCCGCTGCCACCAGTCGCCCGGCATCTTCGACACCAGCGCCTGCTTGCCGTGCACCACCTCGTCGTGCGAGATCGGCAGACAGTAGTTCTCGCTGTAGGCGTACACCATCGCGAACGTCATCTCGTGGTGGTGGTACTTGCGGTGCACCGGTTCGTGGGAGACGTACTCCAGCGAGTCGTGCATCCAGCCCATGTTCCACTTCAGCCCGAACCCGAGGCCGCCGGTGTCGGTGGGCCGGGTGACGCCGCCCCACGCCGTGGACTCCTCCGCGATGGTCACCACGCCGGGGCAGCGCCGGTAGACGGTGGCGTTCATCTCCTGCAGGAACGCCATCGCCGCCAGGTCCTCCCGGCCGCCGTACGCGTTCGGCTCCCAGCCGCCGTCCTCGCGCGAGTAGTCCAGGTAGAGCATGGAGGCGACCGCGTCCACCCGCAGCCCGTCGATGTGGAACTCCTGGCACCAGTACACCGCGTTCGCGACCAGGAAGTTGCGCACCTCGGTGCGGGCGAAGTCGAAGGTGTACGTGCCCCAGTCGGGGTGTTCGGCGCGCCGGGAGTCCCCGGGCTCGTAGAGCGGGTCCCCGTCGAACCGGGCCAGCGCCCAGTCGTCCTTCGGGAAGTGGGCCGGCACCCAGTCCATGATCACGCCGATACCGGCCCGGTGCAGGGCGTCGACCAGGTACCGGAAGTCGTCGGGGGTGCCCAGCCGTGCGGTCGGCGCGTAGAACCCGGTGACCTGGTAGCCCCAGGACGGCCCGAAGGGGTGCTCGGCGACCGGCATCAGCTCGACGTGGGTGAAGCCGAGGTCCTTGACGTACGCCGGGAGGTGGTCGGCGAGCTCGCGGTAGGTCAGGCCGGGCCGCCAGGACGGGAGGTGCACCTCGTACACCGAGAACGGGGCCTCGTGCACGGGCACCTCGGCCCGGCGCGCGAACCAGTCGGCGTCGCCCCACTCGTAGTGCGAGGCCGTCACCACGGACGCCGTGTGGGGCGGGGCCTCCGTGCGGCGGGCCATGGGGTCGGCCTTGAGGAACCGGTGGCCGTACCGCGAGTGGATCTCGAACTTGTAGCAGGTGCCCTCGCCGACGCCCGGCAGGAACAGCTCCCACACCCCGGACGAGCCGAGCGAGCGCATCGGGAACGCCGTGCCGTCCCAGTGGGTGAAGTCCGCGGCGACCCTGACCCCCTGCGCGTTCGGCGCCCACACCGTGAAGCGGGTGCCGGTGACGCCCTGGTGGGTCATGGGGTGCGCGCCGAGCGCCGTCCACAGCTCCTCGTGCCGGCCCTCGGCGATCAGATGCAGGTCGAACTCTCCGAGCGCGGGCAGGAAGCGGTACGGATCGTGCGTCTCGGCGGCCTCGTCGTCGCCGTAGGCCACCGCCAGCGTGTACGCGGGGATCGCGTCCAGCGGCAGTACGGCGGAGAACAGGCCGTCGCCCTCCGGGACGAGCGGGGTGCGCTCGCCGCCGACGAGCACGCTCACCTCACGGGCGAAGGGCCGCAGCGCCCGGAAGGCGATCCCGCCGGGCACCGGATGGGCGCCGAGCAGCGCGTGCGGGTCGTGGTGGGCGCCCGCCAGCAGGCGCCCCCGGTCGGCCGGGTCGAGGGCGGGTGCCGTTCCGTACGCCGCGGGGGCGGACGGAACGGGTCCGGCCGACTCGGGCAGCGGAGTGTCTCGCAGGGCCACGTTCAGTCTCCTCTCACGGCGAGGCGCTCGATCGCCGCCATGGGTACGGGCAGCCAGTCGGGTCGGTGCCGGGCCTCGTACAGCACCTCGTACACGGCACGGTCCGTCTCGTAGGCGCGGAGCAGACCGTGCTTCTTGCGCGGGTCCCAGCCGGCGCGGGCCGCGTAGCCCGCGCAGTAGGCCTCGCGGCAGCGGCGCGCCCACTCCGGCCGCCAGGGGCGGCGCTGGCGGGCTGCGTAGTCGAAGGAGCGGAGCATCCCGGCGATGTCCCGCACCGGGGAGTGGGCGCTGCGCCGTTCGGAGAGCGGCCGGGACGGCTCGCCCTCGAAGTCGATGACGAACCACTCGCGCCCCGCCCGCAGCACCTGTCCCAGGTGCAGGTCGCCGTGGATGCGCTGGGCGGGCGGCCCGGCGTCGCAGGTGGCGAGGGCGGCGAAGGCGGCCCGCAGCCCCGGCACGAACGGCTGGAGCGCGGGAACGGCGTGCGCGGCGGCGGTCAGCCGCTCGGTCATCGCCGCCGCCGTCCGCCCGTTCTCCCCGGGCGCGCCGATGGGGAAGGCCGAGGACAGCGCCAGGTGCACGTCCGCCGTGGCGCGGCCCAGGGCGTGCGACTGGGCGGTGAAGTCGTGACCGGCGGCGAGCGCGTCCAGGGCCAGGGTCCAGCCGTCGGAGGCGTTGCGCAGATACGGCTGCAGCACGCCGAGGGTCGCCCTGAACGGATGCGTGGTGCGGAACCAGGCCACCGGGGCGGGGACGCGGTCGCAGCCCTGCCGGGCCAGCGCGCCCGGCACCTCCAGATCCGGGTTGACGCCGGGCTGGACGCGGCGGAACAGCTTGAGGATGTACTCGTCGCCGTACACCAGCGAGGAGTTGGACTGCTCGGCGGTCATCAGGCGCGGCACCAGACCCGCGGGCACCTGCTGGGACCCGTCGCACTCGAACCGCAGCGGGCCCGCCGTGCCGGGGCGGCGCAGCCGCTCCAGGAGCAGCTGGGCGGCGCGCGGGTCGTGGAGGGCGTCGTAGACGGTCAGTCCGGCCAGCCGCCCGTCCGGCACCCGGCCGATGAGCGCCTTGCCGAGCCGCGGCGAGGGGTGCTCCCGCACACCGAGCAGCAGCTGGTAGCAGTCGCCGGCCGGAGTGGCGCCCCCGGGGGCGGGCACACCGCCGTGGGCCGCGTGCACCAGGACGTGCAGACAGCCCGGGAACAGCTCCGTCGTCGACAGCACGGCGAGGTCGGTGACGGGCCGGTCCTTGCCGGCGAACCAGCGCTGCAGCGGCAGCCAGTCGCGCAGCAGCCCGGTGAGCGGCTCCATGGGCTCTGCGGGTGCGCTCCGCGGGCGCAGGAATGCGGTCTTCGTCATGGTGACGCCTCCTCTCGCCGGCACGCGCTCACAGTCGTCGGCCGGTGCGGGATGCGACTCGGGTGAGCCGGAACCAGTAGAAGCCGTGGCCCCCGAGGGTCAGCAGATACGGCAGCTCGCCGATGGCGGGGAAGCGCACTCCGCCGAACAGCTCGACGGGATGGCGTCCGTCGAACTCGCGCAGGTCCAGTTCGGTGGGCTGTGCGAAGCGTGAGAAGTTGTTGACGCAGAGCACCAGGTCGTCCTCGTACTCGCGGAGGAAGGCGAGGACCGCGGGGTTGGAGGAGGGCAGCTCGGTGTAGGTGCCGAGGCCGAACGCCGGGTTCTGCTTGCGGATCTCGATCATCCGGC
>Ga0247820_10000069_pt1 | contig 46417 bp, 61 predicted proteins | sample 13C_Glucose_Day1_2_FD_192480 | JGI IMG/M metagenome (GOLD analysis project Ga0247820, IMG submission 192480) | Soil microbial communities from agricultural site in Penn Yan, New York, United States - 13C_Glucose_Day14 | ecosystem: Environmental > Terrestrial > Soil > Agricultural land | place...
CTTCTTTCCCTTGCCAAGTCTTTTCGGTTCGTCTTCCTGTCCGTCGTCTTCGAACTCAATGTTGCCTCCACCTTCTGCTTTCATGGCGTCATCAAGGTTGAATGCCGTCATAATGTCGAAACGTTCCGCCAATTCGAAACGCATCAATTCACCATCACGATCCTTGGTGACTTCCATCGGAATGATACGCAGTTCGCGCTGTTCAGCTTTGGAATAGTTCCACTGCCACAGAACGTCGGCGTGTTCTTTCATACCTTTGGAATAACGCAGCTTATCTTTTTCATCGTCAAGCTGGGCAAGCAGAATTACCAACGCGCCAGTTTCTTGCGTGTACGTCTTCGCAATACGGGCGGCGTTCATCAGAGATTTCCACTGATCGGCGCCTTCCTCTTCCTCAAGCAGACCCACATAGTCGATCACGATTACTTTGTACCCGAATGGCTTAGCCATACGAATACAGTCATCCATCGTCATACCACCTTTCGGCGAGTGAGACGAAAAATCAATTTTGTGTTTCTTACCGTGAGCTTTGAGGTCTTCGTTTGCCTTACGAATTTTGCGCTTATCTTCTGACGTTAGCTTCGCATGCTTGAAGCGCTTGAGCGGGATACCCGTCATGTGCGACAGCAGACGTTGCGTTTCTTGAATCTCTTGCATTTCCAGCGTGATACGCAGGGTGCTCAAGTTGTTTTCAAAAAACATGTAACGGCAAATGTTCATCGCAATTGTGGACTTACCGCCGGATGTTGTACCGGCCAGAATTACCACACCGTTATCAGGAAAACCACCGTTCACTTTATCATATTCAACGTAGCCAGTTTTCAAACGTGGCGGCGTTTCGTTACGACAAATGCGATCAATCAAATCATCGCTGTTACTGTTCTGACCGAAGTGCAGAATGAACGTGTCTTCTTTCTTTGCAGCGTTCGCTTTGGCCACAGCAGTGGACAAAGACATGAGCATAGCTTCTGTATCAACAGCCGACTCTTCTAGGCTCTCTAACGTTGTCCGTGCAGCTTCGTACATGATTCGAATTTTTCGAAACTCTTCTAGAGTGCCGAGCGTCTCTTCACGTTCGTTATTTTTGATGCACGGTTTTTCACGTGTATTTGCAAGTACATCACGGATATCTTCGTCGAGGCTGGGGTCTTCCAGCAGGCTCTTGAAGCTGATGATCTTGAAACGTTTCCGAGCCAGCTTGTCGATTCGCTCGAAAGCTTGGCGACAAACCGGCGTGTGGAAAAGTTCTTTGTTGAGTTTGCCGAGCCACAGAGTACGTTTTTCTTCGGAGATTTTCTTGGACGTGATTGTCATCAACGCCCGCATTTCTGCCGTTTGACTGTGAATCTGCATCTAACTACCCACTACTAAACTGCTTCTGGCTGGATTGCCTTCATGTAGCTCAGATACTTTTTCCATGTGCGCAGATTCTTGCGCTTGAGATTAACGTGTCGTGCCTGCCCTTCAATTGCGCGGACAGGGTACAGACCAATTACCTCAAATACATACAGAGAACTCAGTGCGCATTCGAACTCATCACGAGTCAGATTAATGCGCACCTTTTTCAAATCGCTGAACAGGCGGTTATCAGTTTGATTCGCCTGTGCTTTGATTAGATTGAACAGTTCCACGAGCACAAGTCGTTTGTACGTGGCAGTCGTTTCGACTTTCCACATTTCGAACGCACGCGCCTCTAGAGCTTCCATCAAGCGAACTCCCTATGCGCAACCAGCTTATCGCCGATACTGGAAATAAATTTCATAAACGCTTCACGAATCACACCGAGGTAATCCGCTAAAGAATTCAGAAAAGTTGTATGCGCCACGCGGCGTTGATAATCCGCATGATCGTCGCCTTCCTTGATCGACTTTTTCTTCCGCAGGTACGCACTAAAACCATCGTCGTTTTGGCCCGCTAGAATTTCCAACGCTGCACGTTTCCGCCCAACGTAAGGAGACAGCAGGCGTTCAAACAGGATTGCCGAATCAACGTGTCGTGTCTCTTCGGTGCTCACTGCATTTGACAAACCTTCGTAGGAATATTCAGCATCATCGGCGCCTGCCTTGTGCTGATTCTCCGACTCGCATACAAGGAAAAATTCGTTGCCGCCGTAACCGTCAGCCGCGCCTTTCACCATTCGACCACGCTTCGCAGTCGTGTACGCTTTAATCATGTTCACAACGCATTTCGATGCGGAGGAACGTAGGTAGTTCGTGATGTAGTCGGATGATTGCCGGGTCGGGAGCAACTGGTAATATGCCCGGATCACACGCAACGTCACTTCACTATGCAAATCGTCTAGCGGAATATTTTCTGCCTTGGAAATGAAACGCATCTGTTTGTAAACTTTGAACTTGATGTGCTTCTTGACTTTGGCGATGTGGAAATCAAATAGGTCTTTCTGCACCCGCATATGGTGAAGGGTGATATCAGGCAGACCCAAGTGGCGATTAATGCAGTGCTGTTTAACACGGCTTTTCAATTTCCGACGTGCAAACACCTCACGGAAAATCGGCACGTCTTCTGTACAAATGTACGCTTGGACTTTGTTGTACGTGTCCGCGTTGGTTGGACTCATGCCCATAAACAACGCCGCGTACTTCACATTCAAGGTAAAGTAACTGTGCTCCATTAATTTGAGGCGCAGGTCTTTACCACTCATGCCAGTCGGCTTGAGGTCGATGGTTTTTACGTTGTGCTGAAAGTCGAAAGCGGTGTTCACACCGGCCATGCACAAAATGCATTCTTCCAACAAACGTTTTCCATCCGGTGAATTTGGATCAATTCCAATAGACTGAATGTAATTAACGAGCATTATTCGTTCCCGCCTGTCACGTCGATAATGTAGTCTTCGCCACGCTTCCGTTTAGTAGGAGGCGCAGTAGTTCCACGATCACGTTTGACAGCACGCGAATATTGTTTCGCTTTGCCTTTGACTTCGTAACCTTCCGACGCTTCGGCCACCAGCGAGATAAGATCGGGTAAACCTTTCTTCCGACCTTTCTTGATGTTGTTACCGGCGAACACGCTGTCAATGGTTGCGACTTCGCCCAAGCGGCTATCGTCAACAATTTCCAGTTCGTGTTCCTCTTCTGCGCGGAACCGACGATTAATCAATTGCTCAACATCTGGATCGACCATGTTCCCCCGCAATCGCATGGATTGCATTAGAGGTTCAAACTCGGTTTCGGTAAAAATAACTGGGCGGCAATGCTCACCATAGGTCAGCGTGCAACGTCCGTCTTCGGAAATGAGTTTGTAGTGCTTGCTTGTGGCGTACAGCACATACGCACTCATGAAATTGGAAATGTAATTCCGGTTCGACGCGCCGCGATAGCGCACGAACACTTTTTGCATGAACTGCATTCCCTGTTTGCGGGTCTTGCTATCGTTGAACATCAAAATGCCTAGTGCACGTGTCGCCTCTGCGGGAAACTGGTTCACTAGGGATGCCAACGCGCTCAACTGCGATTGTGGAACTGCTCCTACATTTTTTACATTTGGAACAAACTGCGTGCATGGTTTACTTGATTTGATCTTTTCCAGCTTGGAACAAGTCTTTTTGTTCCCGTCGATCAGAATCTCACACTCAAAGCCGCTGCAATCACCACAGGTCGGGCTTACTTCTCGGAGCGCCGTTTTTACCTTGTTGTTGATTCCTTGCTGAATGCTGCTCATTGTCCAAATAGCCCCTATGTCTCATAAATTCACTAAGTGCAAGCAGGATCGACTTTTCTAATGATCCTGCATTACTGTCCAGTTTGTACAGTTGCAGTGCGGTATGCAATGCCGGGGGCGCCTTAAACATCATGGTGTAGAGTTTTCCTCTAACCAATTCGTCATTTTGGATCGCCTCTACCAGTATCTTGAGATACGGGCCTGCATTGTTTTCCATGGTAGGATTCGCCCAAAAAATTCTTGAACTTTTTCTACCCGGATTTTTCAACTTTCCTACTTCGTCCAAACCGTGGGCGTGTAGGATGTTGTGACACGATGCGCATAGTGGGATTTGCAAACTATCCTTACCACCACATGCTTGCGGAACCGTATGGTGCCAGTGCAATAACGGAAACCATTTTTCGCAGATTGTGCAATTCCCTTGCTTATACCTTTCGGCATTAGTCATTGCGAGGACGCTTCTCGAAACGATGCGCTGGTGCAACACCATGGCTAACGTTTGGCGCCTTGTCGTCGTGACGCGGGATATCCCAATCTACTTCACGGCTGTGAAGGGTTTCCGTCAGTGCGAGCCGTTGCTTTTCAGTAATCAGCCAGACCAATGCAATGCGAGCATTGCGCGGGTTACGCACGATGGTATGCGAGGCGATGGCATACTTCACCGACGACCTTGCATTGATAGTATTTACAATTTTCTGCGCGGTGTCCCAAAGGGGGCCATCGGTCTTTTTGGTTTTGGTGCGTTTGTCTTTGGTCAAAACAATTGCATCGCCGATTCCGGCTTTGTCCAAATCAATGCACAACAGGTATTGGTTTTCGAGAATCGAAAAGTGCGAACCAACACGAGTAACCTTGAAACCAGCGTTACGCATAATGAATTCGTTCTTCGATGCAGCCACTTCCTGCCAAACCGTTACGACCGGGAACTTGATTGCGGTAAACGGGCCGTGTGCGATGTTGTGTGGCAAACGTTTGGAAACTTCGCGGTACGATTCCGACAATGCTTTGTAATCGGCTTCACCACGACGAACCAATTCAGCTTTCAGTTTGCGAGTGGTGTCGTCGTTACGCAAGAAAATTTCCTTGTACGTAACTTGATCCCACTTTTCACGATCAAACATCTTCAACTGGTCAAGACTGAAATTCGAATGCAGGAAAAACCGAACATCCTCATCTGCGTCTTGGCCGGAACGATCATCGCCGTTGATTTTGGTCGGGCCGAAATTCCACCCTTCCATCAACGAGTTGATAACGCTGGTTTTGTCTTCATCGCTTTCCAGTGTACGCATCTGCGCCTTCTGGTCAGCGTCCAGTGCTTTGCCTTTACCGATGTTGGTAAGGGCAGCATTCAACGGGCCGAATTTATCGCGTACCGCAATCACGAAATCTTTTCCTGACATGACTTCTGGCGAAGCAAGGCCAGTAATCAAATCATCAGCGAGACGGCTGATTTTATTCAGAATGGATTTCGAACCGGGCAGCAAACTACGCTGATTCAGCTTGATGATGATTTCTTTTTTAATGCTATCCAGTTGAGCGGTCAGCACGCTGCGGCGGGGCAATTTACCGCTGCTTACTGTTTGCTCAAAGGCATCGAGTTCTGCGATTAGGTTATCGAACACAAGCATTTCCCCATTTCAAACGTAGGATAGGCCAAAAATCGGCCCGGTAATATAAAATTACCATTCGTGTTTACACACGATACTTTGCCTTCGTACTGCTTCAAGCAACGTAAAGCTGGCTCCACAAACCGATTTCTCAGAATCGTGTTCGTCCGTTGCTGTGCTTCCATTGGTCACTGTGCGATTAAGCACGCGCCGATATTCGATAGTCATTATCGAAGTCCTATGGGGTTATTGTTCATCCATCCGAACGGGTGTTCGGCACCGCGTCAACTTCCCTTATGGTGTGAGTACCTTCCCTCGGGGCGCACTCGCCCCGAGCCCATAAGTCTACCAGATATCAAGCACTTAGGCAACTCACGGCCATAGCGGAAGTTGGTCACACTTGGATACGTATACAGGGGTTTGCACCTATTCAACTGGATTGAATGTAGCGCTTCTTTACCCGGTCGTAGCCAATGGATTCACAAAACGATTTAGGCCCGCTGTGCTCTGTGAAAGCAACACCGTAGGTTAGCAATTCGTTTGCAACGAAGTCTGCCAATAGATCGTTACGCTCAAGTGCAGCCTGATATTGACCAGACGACATTACGCGAAACGAACGTGGAAGAAATGTGTTGGGTTGAATAGCGTTGTTGAACGCTTTGACTTTACGGTCGCTTTCGAAATTTCCAAAAGCCAACATGCTTCGCACTTGCGCATTCAATCCGATGCGCCGTGTACCAACATCAACGCGATGCACTTTGACGATTTTGTTTTCGTGATGCTCAAGCACGTAGTAATAATCTTGCTCACCCATGATTACCTCAATGCGATTTTGTCGCGTGGTGTATTCCAGAAAAGGGTAAAGGGGCGCAATGGCCCCTTTCCCGTGTAGCTGTTACTCTTCGTCTTCGGTATCGCTGCCTTTGTCTTTCGCTTTGGCGGCTTTTTTCGTGTGCACAGCTTTGATGTTGTCGAGATACATATCGTACCCGATGCCATCTTTGATTTGCTTGCGGCACCACTCGTAAATACGAACAGGCTTTTCAAGTTTCAGATGCGCACAACCCTTTTTAATGAGTTCTTTGTCACCGTCAACAAGCGCCTTGAATTCCATCCACGACAAAGTTTTGCCAGCGAATGGAGTGGTGTCGCCCATTTTCATTTTGTTGCGCTGGCCGGATACCTGACCAGTTTCTTTCAAGTAGGTGTAGCAGTCCCACACGCGGTCAAAGCCAAGGGCCTCGCCGTTTTCGTTGGAAACATACAACCGCAAAGTCATGTTTGCTTTTTGCGGCCCACCCAATTTGTTTTTGAAAGCGTGACACTTGATATAGCGATAAGTGTCTTTACCTTCACCGCTCAGCGTGTCTTCCTCTTCCATCATCCCTTTGCCGTGTGGAATGGCAACCGGAGTCATACGGAAACGGGCGTCAGCGAAGAAACGCAGTGCAGTACCGCACGGCTCTTTTTTATCAGGGCCGTACATTGCCATCGGAACTTCACGCAACTGGTTAATACCGAGAACCAGAACACGTTTTTCTTTCATGCGGCCTTTTACACGTTTGATCCCGTCAGAGAACATACGTGCTTGGGAAGCCAGACCGTCTTTACCTTCCTCATCCTCATCGACGCGTTTGGAAACCATCGCCGGGTAGGAGTCAACGAGCAAAATCGCTTGTGGCAGGCCGTGCGGCGCCGGGACTTTGAACTTGTTGTATTTTTTGAAGTAGGCTTTGTCGTAGAAGCCGGAACACAACTTCTGATTTTTCTTGGTGTTTTCGTAGATGTAGCAGAATTCACCGTCGATTTTCAGAACAGAAGGAAGCGACTTCAACAACTTCGAAAGCGAGTCGAAGAAATCTTCACCAACTGCGGGGGCGTAGTAGCGGATACGCGGTCGGACAATATAATTGCCTTCCTTATCCTGCACACCGAAAACGGTTTCCGCTTGCGCAGCTTTTCCGTTGCCGTTGTATTGCCACATTTGGTTCGCGTACTCAGCAGAGAACGAACCTTCGTAGTCGTAGAAGAATGCCTTACCCAAAAATTCTTCTTGTCGTACGATAGAACCCATTACGGTTGTAGCGAGCGTGGTTTTACACGATTGCTCTTCACCGTAAAAGGTGTACCAACCACCTGCAAGTAGTCCACCGGCCATCATCAAATTCAGGCACAGCAAACCAGTATCAAGGCGATCCTCTTTTTCATTGACAGCCATGGAGGTCAGACCGACCTTTTTCTCCATTTCGTCAATTTCTTCTTCGAGGTTTGCGTAGGCATTAAATCCTACCGCCTTCTGCGTAGCCTTTGCCAGTTCAGTTTTTTCCAGCTTCTTGAGTTGCGAAGCGGTCAACTTAGTGGATAGGTTTTTGCTTTTCGACTTTACGACAGCTTTTGCCATTAAGACTCCGTAGGCGGGGCACTTGTCCCCGCATACTCAGATCAGATCACTTTTTCTTTTTGGCTTTGTCTTTCGACTTGGCTTTTTCTTTCACGCCGCCTTTGTCTTTCGACTTGGACTTCTTGGCGTCTTTGTCCTTGCTGGATTTCTTCGAAGACTTTTTGTCGTCGTCTTTCCAAGAATCTTTCTTGGCGGACTTTTTCTTCGAAGATTTCTTGTCGTCGTCATCGTCGTCGATGGACTTGGACTTTTTCTTCTTGCTGTCTTTGTCTTTGGACTTGGACTTTTTGTCGTCGTCTTTGGACGATTTCTTCGACTTGGATTTCTTCGAAGATTTTTTGTCATCTTCGTCGTCATCGTCGTCATCGTCATCATCGTCGTCTTTGAAGAGTTCTTTCTTCTTACCCTTCTTGTCCTTTTTCTTCGAGGACTTTTTGTCGTCGTCATCGTCGTCCAGCGAACGCGATTTTTTCTTCGACTTTTTGCGATCATCGTCGTCATCGTCATCGTCATCATCAACGGTGCTACCGCCGACAATTTCCATGCGCTTAACGTCTTCAAACGCTTGCTTCTCGGTCAGACGCCCGGTCGCGTCCAGCAGAGCTTCGTCCAGTTTCCAGACCAGATATTTTTTCTCTTCTTTGGTCAGCGGAGTGCAGCCGCCATCCACTTTGTCGATGCTGTACTTGTCAGTACCCGGTGCATCTTTTTTGTACTTCACTTTCACGTCGAAACCGTAGTTTTCGTCGGTGGCGTCGTACTGAGATTTTTTCTTGGTCTTTTTGTCCTTGATGATGTTGTCTTCGGACAGTTCGTTCATACGCATGATCGAAGTCATGGTAAAACGTGCAACTTTAACCGGCGTCCAAGTATCAGAGTTGATATCTTTGAAACCAGTTTTTTCTTCTTCCTTCGTAGGCTTGGTGCCTTTGCCTTTACGCGGCGGGCCTTCTTCCTGCATGTCGCGGTCGATCACGTTGAACAGCCAGAAGTCCGAAACGCGAACCGGGCCGTCTTTGTCAGTGACCAATTCCGAGTACGGGCAACGCACGCCTTTCTTCGGCTTTTCAGGATTGTTCGGATCGAAGTTTACAACGTAGCGCGGAACTGCAAATTCTTTGCGCTCTTTGCCACCGTAGATTTTGATCCACGCTTGACGAACCTGCAACGGGGCGATTGGTAGGACGCGAATTGGCACCCACTTTTTATCTACCCACTTAATCAGTTCGATCACTTCGTCCAGACGCGCAGAATCATTGCGGCTATTCGTGTGAATCGAACCGAAGCCCTTGAACTTAGCAGCCATCGTATATCCTCGGAATTTGCGTTTTACTCTTCAAGCAGTTTTGCTCAATGAGTCTTTACAGTTTTGGTTCAGGTTCGTCTTCAACCGGTGCAACTGGTTCCGCAACCGGTGCGCCTTCTGACGGACTGAGAACGGCGGTGTAATCCAACCGACCGTGCAGTTTTACGACATGCTCTTCCTCGGGAGGTTGTTCAATGCCGTTGCGTTTGTAGAAATCGAGAACCGCTTCTTTCGTATCCATCAGGTACGCTTCGAAGTTTTGAAACTCCGTTTTCAGCAGCGCAACTTCTGGAACCAAACTCAAGCGTGGCATGTATCGCGATTTTGGAGTGTACGGAAATTCGATATAGCACGTCGGAGTACCGCCGCCCGTCCAGCAACTGCCGTTCGGATCAACGCCGATATATCCGTCGAGGTCGTATGCGCGGCCATCTGCATTTTTGAAAACATGCGGACAGCGAACGCTTTGGAACATGCCGTCGCCAACTTCCATCCACTCTTCATCAGTGCCTTTGAGCGGAGTCAGGTTTCCGAAAAACGCCAAACGTTTTACCAGACCCATGACATAACCGATGCTTCCACCCGAATGGCCTTGTGCAGAAATCACACGCAAAACATTGAGAACATCCTCGGTCACGTGTTTTTGCATCTTCAACGCCGACGGGTCTTCATCCGTTGCCGCTTGTTCTTCCAGCAAACGCAATTCAGAAATTGCATGTAGCACCAGATTGCATTCTTCTTTCTTTTCTTCGTGGCTCATCTGTAAAACTCCAACTGTGAAAGGAGGTTGCTGGTTTGCCCAGTCTATAAGTTCTTTACAGTATTACGCCAACCCTTCCTCACGCATGTGTTCGTACATCAGCGAACGTTCGAAATGATCGAAGTATTCACCAATATCCAGACTCAAACGAGCGATGCCAAGTGGATCAACTTTTTTCGCAAGCTTCTGAACAATTGCAACGTTCTGTTCCTGCTCAAGGTCATGATCCAACGCGTTGGCCGGGGCAAGCACAGCGTGTAGTGCCATGCTGCCGTCTTCGTCGTCTTCATTTTTCAATGCGTCCAAACTCACACCGAAATTTACCTCGGTGCTGGTGCCGTCGTACAACTTGCGGCGTTGCGTTTGTGGAACGGTGTAGGCAATTCCATACTCGTGCTCTTTCGTCGTGGTTGTTGCGTTTTTTGCCCACGTCGCAATATACGAAGACAAGGCACCCTTGTCGCTATCGTATTTATCCAGCGCAACGATAATACTTTTGATGATCGACTGCACCAGATCACGGTAACTGGAATTGCAATGCGATTGAGTCACGTGCGCCTTGGCAACCTTGTTGCTGTTTTTGACGTACTGCCCAATCACGATATTTCGATACTTGTAAAATTCCACAAGGTAGGCGTCTGCCAGCAGCAGCGTCTTGTACAATTCCGACCGACCGCACTTCGCCACTTTCGCAGCAGCGTTATCCAACGCGACTTGTCTTTCGCGTGTAGGGTTGGTCAAAAAATCCTTGTAGTCTTTTACGTAGTCATAGTTCGCTTCCACAAAATGCTTGATGAAACGGTGAATGAAAAACCGTTCCAGTCGAGCACCGCGAATGAATGCGAATTTCTGCTTACGGTCTGTAACGCTCAAGTACGCTGCCAGCTTTTCGACAACCACTTCACGCTCCAGCGAACTAAGTTTGCGTTTGCGGTTGGTTGCGATCAGGATCAACAGGTACTCAATCTGTGCATCAAAAACATTGGTGAACAGGATCAAAGGCTCAAGGGCTTTGTACAGCAGCATGTCCATGATTTGCTGAACTTGTTCACCGGTCAAATTTTTATCAGCAGACATGCAACTCTCCTTTGGTTACAACAAGCTAGTGGGCGCCAGCAACGATACACACGAATTTACCGCGCTCATCTTGCACGGGGCCTACTTCTGCAAAATACACATAACGCGAACGGCGAGCTTTTTTCGCAACAGTTTTCTTTGCGTCTTGGGCACTATTAGCATAGGCCACATACTGCTGAAATCGCAGAGGCACACCATTACGCAACATCACTTGGCCGGGCATCAGCACGACCGCTTTCGGCAACAACGATTTTGTTTGTGACGCCGACAATACCGACAAACTCATTGTGCAGGAGCCTCAACGGTTAAAACTTTTTCTTCAAGCAGCACACGCTGTGCCGACTCGTAACACCGCAACGTTTCCACATTGAAGCAATTGTAATACGTGGGTCTACGCACGGAATATTTCACAGACACTTCATCAGCACTGATAAAGCCAAGCAGAACGCGAACACCGTTTTCGCGATACAGTCGCATGCTGATATATTTCCCGGTGCCCGGTTGTTTATCCCACTCGATGGAATCCAGAGTGAAATGACAATGGGTAATCATCGGGAAACATTTCAACAGGCCGTGAACCGAACGTTTATTCAGGCCCACGTCGTCATCTGTGCCGATGAACGAAACGAGTTCGTACGGGAGCGGCAACAGTTTTAAAATTTCTTGGAAATCTTCACCGCTCAGGACTGTAGGCATTTCAAGCAAACGATCAACAGCAAATCGAATGCATCCTTCCCAATTTTCCCAGTCGATGCGCATTACGCCAATTCCCAATCTTTCGCACGCAAGTCGCCCATGGACGGAACCCAACCCGGCTGATTCAGACCTTGAGCATTGCGCAGAACAAAGCATGGTTCCATACCTTCGTACGGGCCACCTGTAAAGTGTTGCATGTAAACGCGTTGATCTTTTCCGTTCCAACCCGAACGTTTAACACTTTGACCGGCTTCGAGTGCGTCGAGTGCGTCACCAAATTTCATAATGCGTCATCCCAAGATATGAGTGGCTGTGATGTAGTAGCGATCAGACCCGAAGGCGCCGACCGCCGTTTTAACTCTTCCATCTTCGAAAGTTTTTCTTCGACAGAGAATGTGTTCCAGTCGCGAACCTCTGCAATGGTACGATTGCAACCTTTGCAGATATCGTCACCAACGTTGTGCGAACATTTACCGATACACGGCGTAGTTCGCGGACGCATGACACTCACGAAATGCGGTGTTCCCGAATGCGTAAATCTTCGGACGCAACACGGAAAAAGTACAGGGTAAGTTTCGCCTGATACGCAGGACGCTCGCCAATCATGTGTTCGACAATTTCTTGATTGTCGTAAACCATCACGTTGGTTGCACCCGTGCCGCAGAAAATGCCACGCAGTTTTTCAAAGGCACTTGCGACCGCATGCTCACGTGTCCAGCAGCGCAGACCTTGAATGTTTTTCTGCACTGGAACAATGGAGCCTATTTCGCCAGCGATGCAGGTATTAACCGCTGGTTCTTGATCGGCGCGCAGTTTGTGCACAGTCACACCGTAGTGGTCAAAGAATTCCGCAATTGCCGCTAGCGAAATCTTGTTGCCCGCGAAATAATCATTCAACGAACCATACATGTTTCACCCTCACGTGATTTTGATTTCTCGGCGGGCCTTAAACGTGTAGCTGTTCACACGCAGGCTTGCGCTGTCTTTCGCGTTGGCACCCGCGTCGAGTTTTTGTTTCGCACTGGAAAAATGCACGTCGTAGAAATGAATGTCGCGCTCAGGTCTGCCGTCTGCACCATACTGGCGAACAATCAAATCGGTCATCGTGTTTCTAATGCGCTGGTGGCCGTCCAGATAATCTTGATCGCCGTTGATATCAAGAAAGGTCAGCTCGACTGTACCGCTATGCAAATCTAGAGGATTTGGAATGTCCTCGATTTCGCATTTGGTCATTGTGCAACGCATGGTGCGCAACACTTCGTCGGGCAACGTGCCTTGCAGCAATTGAATATTTTGCAGAGCAAACCCACTCTGCAAAACCGCCGGAGGAAGTGCGTAAATTTCACTCAGTGTTGGTTGCATGTTTCACCCTTTCGAAGAGTTGAAAACCTGTGCAGCGAGGCCCGGTTGGAAACGGTTCGGGTAGTTTTCGCGCAGAACACTTTGGAACGCGCCGATGTTGAGGAACACACCCTCTTCCAGAATTTTGCGCAGTTCGGCTTCGGTCAGCAGCGTAGGCAGATAGTGGCTCAGCATTTCCGATTGCGTTTCGAGAAAGAGAATTTTCTCATCGTAGCCACCATCGTCGTTACGCTCACGCATTTCTTTCAGCGACGTGTTGTTGCCTGCAACGATTTCACGGATGATTTCGATTGCAGCGCTGTCACCGGTCTTCGGCTTTTTCATACCGGCGCCTTGCTGATAGGAACCGAGAATTTGCGTCAGAATTTGATAAGTCGCAGTGTCGCGTTCTTGACGTGCGATCATCCGGTCGCCGGTGATTTGTTCAATGATTGTGGACATTTCTTTCTCCATGCTCAGAGTCGTGAAAATTCACGATGTTAACCGACGCAATGTAGGTGTTATCCTCGGCTGGTTTTACTTCAACGTTGCCCCACATACAGACAGCGTTATAAACAAACCAGTCACACAATTGGTCGATCAGAATTTCGTAGGCGTCCCGTGCGTTTGCAGCAGGTTTGCCTGCGAAGTTTACAACCGGTGGATATTCAACACGACCACCAGTAAAAATACCTTTGCAACCATCAGTGATTCGTTGCATCACGCGAAAGCCGCGCTGTTCCAATTTACGGCGTACGTCACCGTTGGGCATCGCGTAGGTCAAACGACGCTCAGGAAACTTTATTACATCACCCATCATTCTTCTTTTCTGTGTACATCGCGGCCAAAATGTTCGCGGTAAAATATTTAATGCCGATTGCTTTGGTGACAACGGCTTGGCGGAAAGCAATCACGTTGCGACTGCCTCGGGCTTCGAATAATTCGTGCAATGCGGCATCGAACGCTTCCTGTTCGGAAATTTTCAAGCCGGTGGAATAGGGCATTTCTGAAACATACGATCCGTTAACGATGCACATTTCACCCGGTTCGAGAAACACAACGCGTGCGCCGGTTTCTTCGAGAATTTCTTTAACGACTTCACGCGGCACCAGACCTTTACGACGTTCTACTTCGGCCCAGTCAATTTTCGTTTCGTTCATCGCACCATTCTCCACAAACGCGAAAGGGGAAGCCCGTAGACTCCCCCTTTCTTTACAGTTTTTGCTTACAGGACAGCTTCAACCTTTGTCGCATAGCTGAATGTGAATACACGTTGTGGTTTGGCTTTCGAACCCGGAACATATTTGAAAGTTTGCGAAACGTATTTCACGCCAGTAAAGTCTACAGTGCGATACGGGAATCCCTTTTCATTACGAATGGCGATACCGATTTCACCAGTGTAACGAGCGAGTTCCAGAGCATCCAATTCCCACTGTTCAAACATTTCGTCGTTGACGTGCAAATGCAGGCGCGAATCCGTGCCGTCTTTCCATTCAGCGTGTGCAAGGTTATCGCCAATTACACGAGCCGTTGGCATCAGGCCGATTGCCGCGCCAACCGAAACCATAAAGACACTCGGCCACGAACCTGTGCGTGCAAATTCCGATTCCGCATAGCGATCATACAGTGTTACGTGTTTTTCGCTTTCTGCTGTTCTGCGATTTTCTTCGCCGGTCATATCGCCGTGCTGAATGTCACCGGCAAGCGAACACATTTCCGACGCGAGTTCACGAATTTTCGTGGCGTCTGGATCGGCATCAAAAGCAGGCTCACCGGGAATACGCAGTTCAATCATTTCAGGCTTCGCGGCGTTTTGTTCTGCGAGTTCCTGCAACTGGCGTTCGATTGCCTCACGCTGGCGGGCTTTGCGTTCCTCTTCGGTGGCGATCCACTCATCAATGCGGGTAATGTCTGTTTCGGTATAAACCGGTTCGACGTAAATGCTTTTCGCATCGAGAAATTCGGAATCGTCATCACCCATGGCGAGCGTGACGCGCATCACGCAATGCTTTGGATTCAGCAGGATATTTCCCAACGAGTCATTGCTGAAAACCGGAATGCCGCTAAGCGTTCCGATAATTCCGTTCGCAATTTCCACTTCCTCAGTGGCTGCGACGGCGTAGCGTACCAGCGGATGTGACTGACCAGCAATCAAACCCATCTGCCCATAAACGAACAGTTCTTTTGCAAGACGATTCGACATTACGAAAGCGTGCGCGTGATCTTTTAGCGAACGTTCCTGCTCAGTTGGCAGCAGTACCGAAATCGACTGGTGGTTGAATGGAACTTCGTAAGGCCAGACCGGGCGGCAAACTTGATTGGCGAGAATGTGTGCGTGTTTTTGCAGGTTGATAGATTTCATATTTTCTCCATTGAGGGGTTGTCGCGACATTTCGCTTCCCTCGGGTTACTTTGGGTTGGTGTATCAGGATTGTTGCAGTACAAATTCTGGAACGTAAACGCGACGTGGGCCGAAACCGTGCGTGAGGAAACCTTCGGTATCCCATTCAGCGGTCGGGCCACCTAACGGCAGATAGCTGGTAATCACCACGAACTCATCCGCAAAAACAACCTTGTATAATTCAAGATCATTTCGCGAAGTTGTGTAGTAGTCACCAGTTTTTGGCACCCATGGAAGTTCCTGATAGAACCGCAATGCGAGTGCCGCTAGCTTTTGCTTTTCGGTCAATGCTGTGTAAGTCATGGCTTACATCCCGTGGATAACTTCCAGTTTATGGAACAACGCAGCGCTGCCTTCTGTTGCGAGGGTTTCAGGGGTTGGGTCTTCCTGATTGTAAACGCCTGCCTTGAAGTACAGACTTTGCTTTGCCCAACTCTCGTTAAATTGCAAAATGAGATTGCCTGTTTGTTTTTGCCCGTTTGCATCCGTGAAACTGGACGAAAACAAAACCGCACCAGAGGCAGTCACGTGGATGTTGAAAGTAAAGCGTGTGCCGACCGGAATATTCGACAGCAGCGTATAGTCAACAGGATTTTCCTGATTGAATTCTTCGCGAAAGCCGACAGTCAGTTGGCCGACACCATCCGCCGCTTTATCGAACGAAAGTTTTACAGGCGGTCGTGTGGAACCGTACACGTGAATTTGACCGACAACTGTTTCACCTTTTTTCGGAACTTGCAGAACAGTCATTGCCACTTTCAACCAGTGGTGCGGTTGGCTAGGGAACTGCCAGTTGTACACAGCACCATTCGGCAAGCACTCACGCAACTCGGTGCGCGTGCGGCTGGTAGACTTCGACGAAATTCCTTTCGTTGGTGCCCACAATTTCAGGTCGCCATTTTCCAGCACGGAAAAGAATTCGTTTTGTGGAAAAACGTCGGGCGGGTAAATGATGCTCACATTGCTGCCCGGAGCTTTCGGTTCCGGTGTAGTCAGGTTAAGCAGATCGAGATTAATCACAGATTTTCCTCAATGCTTTTTGCTGCGGAATCAAGTGTGACGTGGCACGCAGTCCAAACGGGCGGCAGTTTTAATTCTACACCAGCAACTAAGAACGGGTCGAGGTCTGGACGGGTCATGATATCAAGGCCCAGCAACATTCCCAAATAACCACGTTCTTTATCTTTCGCCGATGAATGCAGATCGAAGAAATCCATAAACGGCGTAGAACCGTTTCTATCGAAATACCATTTGCCCAACGTGTGATAGAAATGCTCTGCGATCTTTGGGCCGACGACGAAAATATCAGCTTTTCCCACATTGCGAATGCGTTGGAACAGTTCAACCGTCAGCGGTGGAAACTCACCGTCATCACACAGAAATTTGATAGCGCGCAAATCTCCAACGTGCTTGTCTAATTCGTAGGTCATAGGTTTTCCTCTACAGCAATTTTCGCGAGTGCTACTAAGTGTTTACACAGACCCGGCCCAAGTCCGGGGTTTGTCCACACTGGTGGTTCACCGTTGCAATAAATCATGTACGATGCACCGCGACGGGCGTTTGCGTATTCGAAATTATACACGAACGCTTCACACGTACACTGCACGAGAACCTTTGTGTGTTTGTTGACCGGCTTCGATTGGTTTTCATCGAGGCCCACAATGTAGGTTTCATGGTAGCGACGTATTTTTTGTGGGCGGAACGGATCGTTCGTCCACATAATTCCGTGAATGACAGGCTTACCCGTCTTCGTTTTCTTTTGCTTGTATCGGTGCGCACGAACATCAACCGCGTTATTCACAAACAAACGTGGTGTACCGCGCCACAATTGTTTAAGGGTCATGCCCTTGCGAGTGTAGTACGTGTCTGGTGCTGCGCGTGGGGCCAACGCTTCGAACTTGCGCAGTTTGTACGGGATACCGCGAACGGTCACGATACGCGCACTGCGCGGCTTGTCAGCTTTGCCTTTCTTGCGACGTTCCGTTGATTTTTCTGCTTCACGCTTTGCAGGTGTTTTCTTCACCTTCGCAACGGTTCGTTTTTTCTTAACGCTTTGCGTCTTGATGGCCATGCTAGCCTCCTAAACGCTGTTTGATTTTATTGAACTGATAGTGATGCGCGCATAGAACGAGCATCTTGTTTTTGTGTCGGCGTTTTTCGCTGTGCGCAATTTTGATTCCCGACAGGTCAAGGATGGCGCTGCCTTTCTTCGGAACCTTTTCACGATAACCGTTGTACAAAATCACATGCACTTTCGCATCGGCGAATGCATACGAGTGTGTGCTAAACGGTTCTTTCTCAAAATGTTCCATCGTGTGCGGACGAACATCGACACTCAAACCCAGCAATTCAGCCTGATACAAAACCGTGTGCACAACCTCGGGATCAAAGATCATCGAAATATATCCACCCGGTGCCAGCACGCGCTTTAGGTGTTCCATCCACTCTAGGCGGAGGTTACGCCACGCGGTCGGCGTCAACCAACGGGACGCGCTCAGTTCGTTGTGCTCAATGTATCCGAAAATGTAGGAGAATTGCGCAGCCTTCAATTTCCGAAGATTGTGCAGCAACGTGCCTTGCCACAAAGTCATATCGCGATGCACAAATTTTTCGTGCTTCACGTTTTGATTGTGACACACGACGATAAAACCATTGTGCTCTTCACAGCGGCTCAACGTCGGGATATCCCCGGTTGCGTAACAGCCACAATTGAAAAGACTAATCATCGTGTCTAAGCGACTCATGCAGTTCCCCGCCTTTCACCCAGTCTTCGACATACGAAACAAAAATTCCATAGTCGGCCAGAACAGGCGGCGGAATTTCCGTCAGAGCTTGCAGCGGTTGATTGTCGCACGTGATGTTGTAGACCATTTTCGGATCGCCGGTACTCGTGTCGAGGCTGGCAATGAACGCGAAAATGTATCCTTCGTGATTCATGATGTGGTTAAAGAAACAGGAATCTTTAACTGTCTTTAATTGCGTCAATAGTTCGGACGCTTGTTGGTAACACGCCTTGAAATGTTGCATCGTCGTAGCCTAATGTCAGGGCCTGTGAATACCGCTCAAGTTCATGCGAATTTTCTAAAACCTGAATTGCGGACGCATAAAGTTGATCCATGACGGCGAGCGTCAAAGATTTGTGAGCGGATGTGTTGAATTTTGACAGGAAGCTGTCACGGTCGGTAACGTCGGTAAAGTCAGGAACTCCGACGCCACGAGAAAGCATGTCAGAAAGGGTATCAGCGTTGAATGCGGCAAACGTGCGGTACTCGACGTAGGCGCGCCACTGCAAGGCTAAAATGTTTTCGGATTTCTGACAGGTGTGGAACGTGAAGGGAATCGAGCCATTGACGTGTGGTAAAACTTCACGGATCAAATGTTCGATCAAAAGCAATTCAATGCGGCCAGCTTCAAATGCAGGGCGCGCAATGACGTGGCGGGCGCCGTCTTCAATGACGGTTGCGGTATGTCGCAATTTATTTGTGGCGCTTTCTTGAGAGTCGTTGAGGACAGTCTTAGAAAGTTCTTGGCGTGATTCGCTACGTTTGGATTCAGCGAATGCTGCGGCCAGTGCGTGTTTCCGGTCTTCGCGAAGTTCATAAAGAACGCGTGCAAATTCCGTGATGGTGAAACACTGCGCGCCTAAGCGATAGACCATCTGGTCTGCGGAATGTAGCCAATGCATAAACACGAAAAGGGGCACGTGGCCCCTTTCCTTGCATCACGCGGCGACGGGATTATTCGAAATCGTAATCCTGTTTCTTGCCGCCTTTTTTGCCGGATTTCTTGCCAGCTTTTTCGTCTTTGCCTTTGCCTTTCTTGGAAGATTTTTCTTCCTTACCGGCTTTGGCTTTCTTGCCTTCTTTTTCGGCCTTGCCTTTCTTCGAGGATTTTTCTTCCTCTTTCACCTTGCCGCCTTTCTTGCCTTTGGCTGGCTTTTCTTCGGCAGCGGCTTTTTTGCCTTTGCCTTTGGCTGGCTTTTCTTCGGCGTCAGCTTTTTTGCCTTTGCCTTTGGCGGGCTTTTCGTCTTTCTCAGCGGCAGCTTTCTTGCCTTTGCCTTTGGCTGGCTTTTCTTCGGCCTTTTCTTTGCCCTTGGCAGCTTTGGCTGGTTTGGCGTCAGCTTTTGCTTTGACCTTGCCTTTGGCCGGGGCGGCATCTTCACCGTTCAGCTTGCCTTCCAGCGCAGCGATTTGTTCGGTGATGCTGGTCACTTGACCGTCGAGGGTTTCCGAAACTTTGTCGTGAGTTTTCTTGGCACCTTCGAGGGCGCGAAGTTCTTTACGCAGACGGGTGATTTCCGACTTGCCGTTCAGGGTTACGTCATTCTTTGCCATGATGCAAATTTCCTATTCGTTTTGAAAGTGGGCAATGACCGTCACTGCCCACTCAGACCAGACTTGATTAGATGTTTGAAGGTTACGGCGTGATGCAGATTTTGATTACGACTTATTCGTCGTCGTCTTCATCTTCATCTTCATCTTCATCTTCATCTTCATCTTCATCTTCATCTTCGTCGTCTTCGTCTTCGTCTTCGTCTTCGTCTTCGTCTTCGTCTTCGTCTTCGTCTTCGTCTTCGTCTTCGTCTTCGTCGTCGTCGTCTTCGTCGTCTTCTTCTTCCTCGTCGTCGTCCTCGTCGTCCTCGTCGTCGTCCTCGTCTTCTTCGTCTTCTTCGTCTTCGTCTTCGTCTTCGTCTTCGTCTTCGTCTTCGTCTTCGTCTTCGTCTTCCTCGGCGTCATCGTCCGATTCGGTCAGTTCGTTGAGAAGAGCCAGCACGTCGTCGATATCCGACAGACCTTGATCTTGGAAGGCTTGCAGAACTTGTTGCAGGACTTCGAGGTTGAGCAGGTTCAGAGCTTCCAGAACTTTTTCAGCGGAAACTTTTTTCTTGCCTGCTGCTTTTTTACCTTTAGCCATTTTTGAAACTCCGATTTTGCTTTGATGGTTTGGTTTGCGTTGCGAAAAGTCTTTACACTTTTGTGAGTCGTCGTTCTGACTCCCCACATTTACAGTTTGCGTGACGGCGACTGCGGCTATCAATGAGGCGCTATGGCAGTCACACACTCTGCATGATCTTTACAGTATCCGGTGACTCGCTAGAAGTCACCGACGTACCGTGTCACCGACAGAGGGCGGGCAATTACTTCTTTTTTGCCTTTTTGCCTTCTTTGATATCGGTAACTTTGCCTTTCTTCTTGTCGCCCTTGTCACCCTTTACAGTTTTGTCGCCAGCGCTGCGGCCACGGTTCGAAGCCTGCGAACCTTCGAGGTCGAGGGCTTTGATTTCGTATTCCACTTTGCTGTTCGGTGCGAACACGGAAACGCCATCGTCATTTTTGATAACGATATCGGAACCGTTGAATTTCAGGGTGCCGGTTGCGGACAGGAACGGCTTGCGTTGCATAACGGTGATCGAACCGCCTTTTTCATCGCCGAGAACTTCGAGGATGTTGGCGTTGTCGAAAACAGAAACAACCATTTGCTTGGCAGCGCTGGATTTCTTGTGACGCCATACGGTGTGCGTGGCGCTACGTTCGATCAGGTAGCCCGGTACTTCGGTCGGCACGCTGGCGAAACCGGTAACGGTGAACTGGCCGGTCTTCATGGTGAACGGGGTTTTGGCGGTGGTGCCGGTCAGTTTACGCACTGCTTTTTCAATGCGTGGAACTTTGGTACGAGCTACGCCAGCTTTTGCGCCTTTGGTTTTTTCTGCTTTTGCCATGATTTGATCCAGCCTTATTTAGGTTTAGATTTCTTGATGATCGAAATACCAACGAGGGTGTTGGCTTCGCGTGGTAGGTGTTTGAATTCACCTTGGACTGCTTGAACACTCAGTACATTTACAGTTTCATCAATGAGCAACGCATTGAAGAACGCCAGAGTGGTGGGCCGTACAAAGAAATTAGAAACGTCAAAAGCAACATACAGCGCGGTATCAACGCTGGTAGCGCTTGCGGCGTTACGAACACGTGCAACGTAAAGTTTGCGGAACTCTTCGAGCGAATCCATTGAAGTGAGTTGCGCAACGTGAATGTAAACGTTCACGTCGATATGCACTTCATTTACAGTTTCCGCATCGACGGACTGTTCGCGCTTGTACGTAAGAACAACATCGGTTTTGAACATATCCGAATAGGCAATGCTAAAAGAAGCGCCCAATTGTTCAATTACGTCGCCGCCGAAGCATTCAGCCAATTTGGCCTTAATTGCGTCCACTTGCGTATCAATACGCAGACGGGCCGTTTCTTCGTTTGCAGCGAGAATTACGTAGTTCTGTTCGGAGATATGCTGAATGAAACGAAATACCGATTCGAACCCTTCAACCGCAATGCCGTTGTTTTTACGCGACAGCGGAATAGCGAGACTAACCGGTGTATCGGAACCATCAACATCAAACGTTTCAACCTCTTCTACGACTTCATTTACAGTATTGCAAACGGCGCCGAGGAAGATGTTCAGATGCGGTGTAATCCGAATAGGGAATTCCGCAATGTTTTTGCTTGGATCGTCCGGCGTTTGGTCAGCGGGACGATTGGTATTTGCTGGTTCCTGCGCCGGGGTGAGAACGCGTGCGTCCATACGTACACGCTCGTCGGCGATATGTTCGGGTGATTTGTCCATCATAAGTCAATCCTCGAAACGTCCACGAAACGCACACTGGCATCAGGACTTGGTTGAATGATTAGCGCTTTGACTTTTGCGTCTAGCGTTCTCTCGAATAACTTTACAGTTTTTGCAACGTCGTCACTTTCAGCAACGAACCCAGCGAATTCCAACAACGGGTGCGTAATGCTCATGAAACCCATTGACGACAAATGCGTTTGCATAATCTGGCTCATTGGTACGGTTTTGAGTCCGACCGCACGATTCCAGCGATACAGTTCATGGGACAACAGCCGCAAATACGAACGCGGACGCGTAGCCATGTAGGCCATGTATTCCAATTGCGGATTGGTATTCTTCAAATACTCCGCATTACGTTCAACTGCGGCCTTCGCTTCACGCAACGCTTTCTTGTGCTTGACCGGCACAGGCTCGCCCATATCTTGAAAGCGTTTTACAGTTCTGCGAATACGGCTCAAAGCTTTTTCGCTTTCGGCCAGATTTGCTTCGAAGAAATCCAAATTGAAACTGGATTGCTCACGATCCACGGTGTCATCATTCAGGAATTTCGTGAAGATATCCCAAAGGTTTTCACCGACAGCAGTAGACGCCTCACGCTTCGACTCAGGAATAAAAATCGTAGCAGCAATTACGTACATGCTGTTATCACCGAACGGCGTGTAATCGCGCATCGGCGTATGTTTGCCCAGCATACCGAACGCAAGCGGCGCGCCCAGTTGAACCAGCTTGTCAAAGCTCAGGAACATATCGCCTTGTTCGTCGCGATAAAAACCCGCGTACAAATGCGGCGTGACTCCCGGCACGTGACGATAAATCAAATACACGCGAATGCCATCAAGGCGCGGCATGACGTAGCAGCCTTTACGAAATTCGCTTTCGTGTTTGAAATCGTGAATCTTGTTGATAATGTCGAGACACGGCAACAGCAAACTATCCGGGTAAATTTCATCCGGGTTGTTTTGGGCGTGTGCGATTACCTGCGCTGCACAATCATCAAATGCATGTTCAGCGGGTGTCAGCGTTGCGTGACTGACCCACGACTTCGCCAGCGCGGCGTCATGTGGCAATCCGTAACCAACGTTATACAACATGGATACCGTCACCATGTCGCTAACGCTGCCATCTGCTGCGCGCTTGGCAATCCGCACTAGGTCGGATTTTTTCATACGCGGATCAACCGTCAGTTGCTGGTCAGCTATACGGCCAGTGTAAGCGTACGTATAGGACGTGATATTTCCGGCATCTGCGCAAGTGTGCAGTACGCCAGTTTCGTACAAGCGGTGAATTGCACTATTCAGCATTTTTCGGCTCGCTAGACGATGGAGACGCTTCGGCTTCGGGCGCTCCACACATGGTGAGAATTGCGGACGCATAATTTTCTTCGTGCTGTTTCCAATACACGAGCAAATCGTTTACGTCCAATACGGCGCGGATTACAAGATTTGGGACTGGACAAATCTTATTCAGAATTTCCGCCGCCGTCGTCGCGGGAACATCCAGCGCGTTGGCAATGACTGCAATTTCATCATCCTGCATCAGTCCGATGATGGATTCCAAAAAACGCACTGGTTCCATTTTATTTCCCCAAATACGTGACGATATCGTCGTAGGTCATGGTGGTTGTTTCATTGTTTACAGTAACGTCGAAACCGCCCTTGACCTCAACGATGTAGTAGGAGGCACCGTTGCGCGTGAGGATAATGGAATTGCCCATGGTGTTCCCGCCGATTTCGCCACAAAGTTTATGCACGGCATGCAGCGGTGCGTTCAACGTGCGAACGAAAAAGTTGTGGAAATCGTTGGGGTTGGCAAAGCGATGCACATAACCGTACGTGTCGAAACGCACGATATTCGATTCACCGAAATCAACGGTGACGGTGCCAGTGTATTGCGGCGTCTCGACCACAATATTCGGGCCGATGAGCGAGGTGAGGGATGTGGCAATACGCACACGGTGTTGCGGATTTTCTTTCAAAAACAATTCGAGGCGTAGCTCGATATTGCGAATCTTTTTTGCACGGGACATGGCGTTGTCTCCAAACAGAAAAAGGGGAGAGCTTTCGCCCTCCCCCGTTTCATTACAGGGAATTGATTACGTCGAGGATTGCAGCAGCGTTGGAAGCGCGACGTGCAACCGAACCGTCTTTGCTCGAAAGAGCGTAAACGTCGATCATCTTTTGACCGGCGAACATTTGCTGAACGATTTTCACGCTCAGTTCATATTCGTTTTCGTCTTTGACGATCATGATATTCAGAACACCGTCGTCAAGTTCCGATGCCGAATCATTTGGCAATTCAGCGCGAACACCTTCCAGCAATTCAACGCGACGGTTGAATTCGGATTCGCTCACGCGTTCATCGTCAATGACTTTGTAAGCCGGTTCAGCTTCGGCAGCGGTTTCGGCTTCGGGCGCCTGTGCTTCGTTTTGAGCAACGTTCGACGTTTCGCCTTGTGGTTCTTCGGCGAAGGTATCGTCTGCGCTTTCAACGGGGCTTGCAGGGGCTTGCGCGGTCACTGGTTGAACTGGTGGTTTCTCCCAGTTGATCGGGGCCGGTTCCTGCGCGGCTTGTTCTTCGGCAACAGCAGCGGCCAGCGCTTGCTCTTCGGTTTGTTCTGGTTTCGATTCCGCTACAGAAGGTTGCAATTCTTCTTCGGGGAAATCGTCGTCGCTGTTTTCGCTTTGCGGTGCCTGTTCACCTTCGCGAATTTGCGGAACGAGAACGTCTGCGTTTGCGTTTGCATCTTCCTCTTCGAACGAATCGTCTTCGTCGTCGGAATCATTTGCAGGTACAGCCACTGGCGAAACCGGGGTTTCCGAATCGTCTTCGTCATCCAGATCGTCTTCGTCTTCGTCGGCGTCCGCGAGGATCGGCGAAACTTGCTCTTCTGGTTCTTCGTCGGCAACGTATTCGTAACCGCCATCGCCATCTTCGAAAATATCGGCGACAGGAATTTGCGTTTCGCTTTCGTTATCCAGCACGGCGAAATATTCGCCTTCGCGTTCAACGATTTCTTTTACGGTTTCGAGAACGCCGTTAACGTCCACGTCACCGCCCACCAGAATTTCCGGGTCGTCGTGATGTGCTTCGCTATCGTCTTCGTCGTCATCGTCCACTGGCGGCATGCCCAGCGCTTCGTCATCGTCCAGCAAATCAATCAACGTATCGTGATCGACTTCGTGGCTGGCGATGTAAACCGAAATGATGCCTTCGTCGGCTTCGGTGATGTAGGTGAAATTCAAACCGAACTCATCGGCGTAATGACGCGCCAATTCTTCCAGCGTGGTTTCCTGCACTGCTTCGCTCAAAAGAGCGTAATACGGCAGATTCAGTTTCTTCGCGAAAATCGGCGAATGCCGTGGGGTTTCAATGCCGAAAAATTCCGGCTCGAAACGGCGCCAGTCCAGCAGCGCTTCGGTGCTGGTCGAAAGCGCGTTGTCGATTACGCGGCGGAAAATGTTTTTGCTATCCAGTTGGGCAGCGGTTTGCAGGAACGAAATGCTATTCATGGTGGAATCTCCGAAAATATAGGGCGAGTTAATTAACCCGCCCAAAGTGGTGGATGCTGCAATTATTCGCCGCGCTTGTCTTCTTCTACCAGAATTTGCAGGGCGTCCAGATCAACGTTCGAACGTGCGGCTGCGGTTTTCACGTTTACCAGCAGAACCGAACCATCAGGTTTCAGACCGCCCAGCGCGTAATCTTCACCGTCGATAACGATAGTCATGCCCGGTTCGATTTCGTATTCAACGGCGTCGAATGCTTCTTGCGAAGCGTACCAGCGAGTTACAAAACCGGTCATGGTTTTGGTCGGGAACAATTTCGACAAACGACCTACACCCGATTCAACCAGTTGAGTAGCGTCTTCGGGGAATGCGATTTCTGCCGGTTCTTCGTCCGGGAAATCTGCATCATCTTCGGATTCGTCTTCGTCGTCGGCGTCGTCAGCGTCGGAATCGTCTTCGTCCGGGAAATCTGCATCATCGTCGTCCGATGCAACAACCGGATTTGGCGCGTCTTCTTCTTCGTCGTCTTCGTCGTCTTCGTCAGCCAGTTCGGACGGGTTGAAATCGTCGCCATTCAGTTTTGCTTTTGGGTTGCCTTTTGGAGCAGGCGTGCCGCTGGCCTGTTCTTCCATGTTTGCACGGAAGGCTTCGATTTTCGATTTCACCAATGCAGCCGGGGCGTCAGCGGTGTGAATCTGGAACGAAATGGTTGCAATTTGATCTTCGTATTGCACCAGCGAACCAGAAACATCAACGTCGTACGCATCAGCCAATGCAGCACGTACAGCTTTTTCCAGCAGATCGCGAACATCGGCAACGGTGTCGTAATCGAACGCGCCAACTTCCACGATTTGGCTAACTGGTTCTGGCGCCGGACGTTGACGCGGAACAGCACCACCTTTTTTCTCGGACAGTTCACCGGTGTAAATGAAGCCGCGACCTTTACGCGCAACATCAGCAACCGAGAAACGGAAACCTTTGTTGGTTTCAACGGTGTCGTCTTTGAAAGTTTTTTCAACAACGTGCGTAACGTCACCAACGGCAATGTTTTTGCCTTTCAGGTCAGCACGTTTGATCGGTGCCGGGGCACGCGAAGGTTTTGCATCAGCAGCTTTTGCAGCAGGCGTTGGAGCCGGTGCGTTTGCAGCTTTGTACTCGGCGGTTTCCAGAACGTATTTACCGCCAACGTTGCGGATTTCGCCGGTTTCGCCTTTGTAGCCTTTATCGGTTTTGAACTTTTCACCGGTAACGGTGGAAACGATGGTGTGCAGTTTGCCGTCGATACGGATTTTCAAACCACCGGCTTTTACAGCAGGACGGATATCGGCGTTGGTAACAGTGCTACCGGCATCAGCAGGTTTTGCTTTTGCACGAGCGCCGCCAGCTACTTTTGGTGCTGGTGCGGCTGCGCCTTCGGTAACGTAACCACGGCCTTTACGCGAAACATTGGCGATTTCAACAACGGAACCGTCTTCCAGCGTAATCATGCCGGTACGACGTGCAACTTTCACCACGGCGAGGCCGTCGATTTTCCGACCGTCGATTTCGTCAAGGGTGACGGCGGTTGCAGTACGTTCGGCGGGCTTGCGGGAATTTTCAGCAGGAGCGGCAGAACCGGCTTTTGCTTTTCCAGCGCCAGCAGCAGTAACGAACAGGCCGCGACCTTTTTTGCGCAGATCGGCAATGTTGTATTCGTTGCCTTCTTCGGTGCGCACGATGCCTTTCGTGTTCAATTGCTTGAGAATGGTTTCTTGATGAACGCCTTTACGCGATTCAACGTTCAGTTTCTTACCAACGAATTCGGTGTTAGCCATGGTGTCAACTTCCTTTAGGGTGTGAGTAGATTTCTGAATGGGTGCAGTTTTCGAGGTTCCAATCTAACAAAGGGTTCGAATGGCGTCAAGCGTTAATGCCCGTTGAATCCCATTGCGCCGTTCATTCGTTTCCGATACCCCTTCATTCGGTTGCTGTATGCGTATGCCTATATAAGGCAGCGAACGCCATTCAACTTCCCTTATGGTGTGAGTATTAAACCGGAAGCTCGAAACGTCACGGGTGATTCAATGTATCAAAGGCACCTAGTGGCGTCAAGCCAGTATCCGCACCAAAGGCCCTATAGGCCGGTCATTCGTCGGTCGTAGTGGGCACCGTAGCGTTATGTAAGGTAAGCAACGCCCGTTGCATAGCCTTTGCGTCACGGTTTCGAATGTCCAACGTATTACGCAACAAACTAGCTTGCGGTAGCGTAACAACGTTCTCAACTGCATAGTCTGCATTGATTTGAACCAAAGCAGATTCAACCTGTTTCAATGCTTCGACTTCATCATAGATGTTGTTTACAACCATGGACGGAATCGTCAGCTTTCTACGTGCACCCTTTCCAACTGCAATCAAAGCCGTGCCGTTCAAAACGTTCGCGGGCGTTTCCGCGTAGTTTGTCGAACTGATGCGCAGCAATTTGATTCGGCCCGACAGCAAACAAAGAACAGGGATGTTCAACATTTGCGGTGGAGCGTGTCGCGTTGCGCCTTTATGTGTAGGAACATCGTTACGTTCGATCACTGCGCGCCATGGTGCGGCCACGAAATTTTTCGTAGGCGACTGCGGTACAACAATTTCTAAACGCGTGAAAACCTTGGTCATAGTTTTCAGAAACGCGAATGGTTCGGCACCGATATGGGGAATGGGTTCGTTCGTTCGGATGAACATGTAAGGAGGGGGCAACGGTAATTCGGGAGATTCGAGGGGAAGAGCGACAACGTTGTCATCTTTCAAAACAATGCGGCAACCCATCGAAAGAATTGAGTTGACCACGAAATTGTACGTCACCGCACCCGAACTGAATTGGTACATGGCTTCCATGTCCCGAACAAAGTCTTTGAGGGTGATTGTGCCGTTAAGGATGTTACGGATAACGCCACTGGCATTAATCATGTGAAAACCCCACCAGAAAATAAAAAAGGCGACCCATTTCTAGGCCGCCTTTCGTGCGTGTAAAGCCTGATTAAATCTTAGGCTTTGGCAGCTTTGGCCGGAGCAGCTTTCGGCGCTTTGGCGACGGCGGCAGCTTTCACTTTCGGAGTACCAGCTTTGGTAACACCGACAGCGACAGGGGCAGCGGCAACCGGTGCAGCAGCTTTGGCGACGGCAGCTTTCGGCGCAGCTTTGGCAGCAGCTTTGGCAGCAGCTTTTGCAGCCTTGGCTTTTTCCTTGGCGATGCGATCAGCTTCTTTCTGCTTGGCAGCGGCTTTGTCGTCAGCAGCTTTTTTGCGAGCGGCTTCTTTTTCTTCTTTCTGAATGCGGGCGATGTTGGCTTTGCTATCACCGATTTCCACGGTCAGAATGGTGATAACTTTTTCCAGTTGCTCAACGTTGCCAGCAGCGGCTTTTTGCGAAGCCTGTGCGATTTTCGGAGCGGAAGCCAGAACCAGTTTGCCTTGGGTTTTGACTTGAGCCTGAGCGGCTTTCAGTTGAGCTTTGGTATCAGCCAGAGCAGCTTCTTGACCGACCAGAATTTTGCGAGCGGCGGCAACGGCTTTGGAATCTTTTACAACTGGTTTGGTAACGGTAGTCATGATCGTATTTCCTGTTTTCTAAATGGCACAATTGCCGTGGGGTGTTATGTAGTGGGGCCTACATTCCTAGAACTGTTTTGCGGAGTGCATACAGTCCATGTTTTTCGCAGATGCGCGCAAAGGTTTTTGAATCAACTTCACCAACACGCGTATCCAAATGTGAAGCATCGTACAACTCTGTGCGAATTGTAATCAGCTTACGATTCAGTTTCAACCTTTTTCGCAACTGTTGTTCATTTACAGTTTTTCTAAAGGCCGGTGGAAACTTTTCGTACGGGATATCTTCGGCACAGCGGTATTCATCGAACCATTTCTGCGCCGTTTTGATTCCAACACCCGGTACGCCAATGATGTTGTCGATCTTATCCCCGTCCAGCATGAGGAAATCGACCATCTGTTTTGCCCTGAATCCGAATATATCTTTACAGTTTTTGCGAGTGACGATTCCTTTGTTCGGGTTAATCAGTTTCACATGCTTGTTTACCAAAAGCGCTGCGAAATCTTTATCCGATGAAAGGATATAAGCGGGGCCGTCGTGATTGACAGCAACGCCGCCAATAATGTCGTCGCCTTCAATACCGCGTTTACCAACGATGGTGATTCCGTAAGCCTGTAACAGCTTAATTACGATTGGAATCTGCGCGTCGATGGCCGCAACAATCTCAGGCTTTTTGTCACGAGTGCCCTTGTATTCAGGATAAATCTCGTGGCGGAAATTTTTACCGTGTACGTCGAACACAACGACACAGTGTTTCGCGTTCACTTCGCGAATTTGTTTCAACAGGATCGAAAAGAAACCGACGACAGCATTCGTTGGCGTTCCTTTTTTGTCATGCATCGGGCGTTTGTCAGTCGCGTAGTGTGCGCGATACATGGCGTTGGTGCCGTCAACGGAAAGCAGCGTGCTCATTCGTCGTCCTTGTAGGCTCGATCCTTTGGAAATTCACGAGGGACATTTAGCAAATCGCTTTCATCAAGGATCAGCCGCGTGCCTCTGTGAGCTTCACGGAATTTTTTCGAGCTACGTATCAAGTTTTGAACCAGCCGTTCCCGATTGTAGGGAGCAGCCACGAAATAGGTGCCGTCAATCTCACCAAATGCTACGTGCGATTTCGCTACGTCATTTTTCAAGATTTCAATAACGGCGTCGGTGTGCTTCGGTGGTGCAATGATCGTGTAGTTACGCCACGTGCGAACCTCTTTCGGCTCACGACAAGTCAGCAGCTTCAACGTCATTGTGAACGCATCGCCTGTACCTGCATGAAACGAAGACAAAAAACTTTCGCCGTTTGTTCTGCTTCGCGTGTGTCGAGTAACGTACATGATCGGTTCTCCCGCTAGTGATCCAGAATTAGAAATGACGGTGTGTCGTCAAACCCTCGTTCACGAATACGGACGTGGGCGCGATGGCGTCCAGCTTTGTCGGTGCGGGAATAAATTTGCAGGATTAGAATTTCGCCAGCCAGTGTTTCGATCAGATACGTCGGTATTCTGTGTCGAGTCAGAGGGGCGTAAATCCAAAAGGAATATGTCCTTTCGAAATCCCGCATATGGACTTTGTGATTTTTATCCCACGGCCAAGGTTGACCGTCGAACGTCACTTCCGCGCCGTTGTTCTCTTTGTGCCATCGTTCTACAAAATTAGCACGTTCAGTTTTAGAACGTTCGTTGTAGTTCAGGTGCAGCGCACTCAGCGGGCGGGTGAAGCATTTCTTACCGTCATCGTACAGCAGTTCGTCGTTACGCCGATTTATCCAGACTCTCATCGGTAGCCTCGGTATTTTCGAGTGTGTACAGATGGTAAGTTTTATCTACCACTTCCATCGGTGTGGTGTGTACTGCAAAAGCATTCGCGTAAACGTACATACGCTTAGGAATGGTTTTGTTTTTGATTGCACGCAATGCAACGCTTTTACAAGCACGGGTGGCGCCTGCTTCAATCGTTTCCATGGTGTCTTCGGTGATTTCCCGTGGTTCGCCTTTTGCGTCAAACAGGAAAGCCCAGTAATACGCCAACTGCATGTCAGTCATCAAACCGTGCAGAATTCGCGTGTTTTCTTTGCTCATGGTTGTGTCCATAGTGAATGTTTGAAATGGTGGCAGTTTTATTATTCGCTACCACCATTCTTTACAGTTTTTAACGCGAGCCTTTGCTCACGATTGCCCATTCACCGGTCAATGGTGGAATGTACAGGGTATTGTCGAATGCTTTGTAGTTTTCAGGCAGTTTGCCACGCGAATAAATAACGTCGTGCCCGAAACCAATGCAGGTCGATTGATTCAAACCATAACGCAGGCAAAGCTGTTCCAGATGGCGCAGGATGAAACGTTTGTCTGCCGGGTGATCTTGAACCAAAACGTGGTCGATGAATTCGCAAATAGCCGAACCATCGTTGTAACGGCGCTGTACACCTTCCTCGGTCAGAATGGTTTCAGCCGCTGGCATTTCACCATTAACCAATTGCGGGAAAGTAAGATGAACACGCGCCACAACCATATGCGGAACACGAGTGTTAATGAAATTCTCGTGCACAGCGCCGATTGTGATTTGGTCAACGCCCAGCAATTTGCGCAGAACGTCGTACGGGGTCAGATCGGGTGCGTCAATCAATTGTTCGAACGGGGTATTCATCGAGTTTTACCTTTGCCGCAAGTGGTGCACGGTGGACGGTTGCGCACCTTTGTACGGATTTCGTTGTAGAGGATGTTGGATGTGGTCTGACTCAAAATATCTTGTTTGGTCAAACCGCTTTCGTTGAGTCGCGCAGTCATGCTCACTTTGTCGAACATGGTGTCGTACGGAAAAGATTTCTGATTCGTTTTTTCCCACAGGGGAATGTCGAACGCTTCTTTTTCGATTTGTGCGATTTCATGTTTGGTCAGCGCTGCGGCAATGTTCGGATTGATCCGACTGCCACGCACAGTACGACCGCCCGCGTCGATCATGGTCAAGGCGCTGGCTTCGATATTCGCATTGACCAGATTAACAACCGGGCCATATTGAACAGCCGGGACGATGAACCACGTATCTTGCAGCGGCAATTCCTGTCCCTCAAGCGTAGGCAAATGATATGCACGCATGAAACAGTAAATCACCGTGTTGAAATCAAGGTCAGAATTGTGAACGTAAACGCCCATGTCATTCTCCAAAGTCGATTGGCAGATAGAGTGAGTTGGCGCCGAAGCCGACATAGACCACGCCGCCACTCAGTTTTACCATGCGCCCCTCAAAATCACTAACATGCAACGTGCCTGCATACTCCAATTCGTAACGCCTTCCATTGAGTGAAAAGGCGTGGGTGCAGGTCACGGGTTTTGTTGTGCGGAAGTGAATTTCTGCGCGTGTGCCCGCAACACGATAGACGTTATGACAAATGTGAGGAAACTGGTCTGAATACAAGCTGTGTTCAAACTTCACATTTTTATTTCCGAACCCTTCTCTCAAAATGATTTCAGAGTCTTCAACGCCAGCCAGCGAACGAACACCGTCCACTGAAACAATACGTCCATTATCGTGTACGTACATACGCACTCACTTACGCCATCAGGATTGGCAATCCCGGTTGCGTGATATCAGGTTTCTTGAGGTAGGCTTTGACACGCGCTTCGGTATCACGCGCAGCACGCAGCCCCGGTTCTTTGGCATCCGCTTTCAATTGTTTGATTTCGGCTTTGAAATTCTTGATCTTGTCGCGCAGGGTATCGCCGTCCATCTTCGACAGTTGGCGGATTTTCCGATCCAGAATAATCTTGGCATCTTCTACTGGAATCTTGAAGTGCTTAGCCAGTTTTGCGTCCGGGTCTTCTGCTGACAGAATCTTCGGCAGAATTTTCAACAATTCTTGCAGATTGGAAATCGCAAACAGGTACACTTCGTTGAGGTGCAGTGCTGTTTCGTTGTAGTCCAGCTTGTACGCGATCAACCGCTCTTCCAGTTTGATGCGGTAATTGATCCACGCTTTGAAATACGACACGTAGTCCAGATACTTGAATTCGTTCGGCGCATCTTTCCGGCGAATGGTTACACCGAGACGATAGGTCACAGACGAACGCAGAATATTGTCGATCTTGTGACAAATTTCGTCGAAGCGATCTTCGTCCAGATTTTTCGGACATACCACGGTGGACAGTGCACCAAACGGGCCTGCCATCTTGTCCTTCTTACCCGGCGAGTTGTACGCCATTTTCACGCCGTCGATATCTGCGATTTTCGCCAACGTTTTGTTAATGCTTTCATCCGATGCCAATGTGGTCGGCACGTGCGTACGCAAATAAATGGTACGCTTTGGAATGTCAGTTTCGATCATCGGGGCGTATGTCACCTTGCCCTTGCCGGTCGTCATCATTTCCAAAATGTCTTCGTCTTTCGAAACGTCGATGCAACCGAACGGATGATAAATCTGCAACGTGTCGCAGAGTTTCTTCGCGCTGTACTCTTTCCCCTTCAACATGGAAATAACCACGTCGGAAATGGATTTCATACTGAATGCAGGGTTGCCCGCTTTCACACCGTAGGCCGGGGCCGGAATGTTGGTGATGAAAAACAGTGCTGGCAACAGCGCAGGCAGATACAGTGGAAGTTGATCGTCGTTGGAAAAGTTTTGTTCGTACGGAACGACTTTCAAATAATCCGGGTCGAGCAAAAACGTGTCGGCAAATTTCGACATGCGCGCTTCGGTGTAACGTTGTGCCGATGCAGGGGTGGACGGCGAACCGAAACCACCTTGACCATCAACGAACGGCGGCACCGTGTTTGTGATTGTCACCATTGCATCGTATGCCGCGCTATCACCGTGCGGGTGATATTTACCGATGGCGTCACCAACAGTACGTGCGGATTTCTTGAATGGTTTATCACTGCGCAAACCTAGACCAGAAAGCGACCAGAGAACCGCACGGTGCACAGGTTTCAAACCGTCACGGAAATCGGGAACCGCTCGCTGTTCAACCACATACGAACCGTACGTGCGCAATGCGCCTTCGGTAAAAGATGCCAGCGTTTGTTCTTGCGTGTCTTGCGTTTTCAGCGGATAGCGTGGTTCGATTTTGATAATCGCACGCACAATTTCCTTATCCGCTTTTTTCAGTTTCTTCGTGGTCTTCGGCGGCTTCGATTTCGATACCGCGACCTCTTTGGTTTTCTTAGCCGTCATTTCACAATCCTTTTCCCGAAGGTTTCCGGGTGTGTGGAAATTCCCAACTCGGCGCAGATGCGTTTGGCTTCGTCGTCAATACTCAGCAGCGAGATTTTACGCCGCCAGTCTTCGATTTCAGCCTGCACTTTGCGCAACGCTTCGACAGCGCTTTTATCGCTATCAAAATAACGAGCGCCACGCATGCCGGTTGGGCCATCGCCAATTCGCAAATGATATTCGCAGCACAATTCGTCGGCAATGCTCTCAGCAGCATAAACCAACGCAGCGTATTTAGTCATCAGTCATCCAGCCCCAGCAGACGGCGACGGTGTACAGCGTCTTCGGCCACAACGCCACGGAAGAAACGTTCTTGCTCAACCGTTTCGAATGCAGCAATTTGAATCAATTTGCGCTGTGTTGGTTCGAACGCGATTGGGCCGACGTAGGTTTCGTTTACCTCTCCCCAACCTTTGATGCGAACGATTTGTCCGTCCTTTACAGATTTCGGTGCGAGGGCGCGACATTCTGCGAAAGTCATACCGCCGTAAATCTTTTTGTCGTGCAACGCTGCATAGAGCGGAGCCTGCACACACCACACGCGACCTTCTTTGAACAAATCAGGCATCAGGCGGAACAGTGCAGCCATGAACAGTACGGCGATGTGTCCGCCGTCCGGGTCAGGGTCAACAAGGAAAATGATATTTGCAACGCGCAATTTATCGACACAGATTTTCGGGTTCTCAGCTTTTGGATCAAGCGTCTTCAAATCCGCGCCGAGGGCCAGCAGCATGTGACCGATTTCTTTGTGCGCCAATACTTTTGCGAGCGGTGCAGTCAGGGCGTTCAACGGCTTACCAGATGCGGCCAGAACTTCCTGATATTTTTTATCACGGGCGTTTACGCTTGGGCCTTTTGCAGAATCCCCTTCCACGATAAACAATTCGCGGTGCTCAGGTTTGCAAGATGGCTCAGATGCAGCAAGCGCAGCGGGCAGCACGTTGCCTTTGCCTTTCTTTTTCACTTCGGCCATGGATTTGACGACTGCCGCCAATTCCAAACGACCTTTGGTGATTGCTTGTGCACGCTTGATGATATTTTTCGCAACGCTTGGGTTTGCAGCGAAATATTTCTCAAGCTCAGGCAGCAGCGCGTCGTAAACTTCTTTGTCCACTTTCGAGGTGAGTTTATCTTTCACCTGCGAGGTGTACGCGGCGCCGTGCATACGCCAGTCAAACATACCGGTCAAACCAATCAGCAAATCGGCGCCTGTGAAACCTTGGCCTGCGGATTTACCTTTGGTTTTCTTTTCCGGCACAGCTTTTTTGATGGCCGACGAAAGCGCAGCAGTAAAACCGGTAACGTGCCAACCGCCGTCAGCAGTAGGCGAAGTGTTCACGAATGTCAGGAAGTTTTCTGCATCGGTGTGATCCGACCAGATAATCGTGCATGTGATGTTGTCAGATTTGAACGTGAACGGTTTACCCATCGTGCCCAGTTCACGTTGTTCACACATGAATTTGGGAACGTACGACAAATCTTTCTTGTTGATGAACACGTGCTCATCGCGCTTTTTGTCACGGATGGTTGTAAATCGAATTTCCAGACCGGGGTTCAACAACGCAACGTTATGCAGCCACGTTTGTACTTCGGAGGCAACCGGCACGGCACGCACAAAATCTTTCGGCAATTTCTTACCGCGTTTTGCATCTTCACTGACCACTTCCTGATCCAGATGCATGGTCACGATGGTGCCGTATTTTTTCAGCTTGTCTTTCAGATGGCCCATCACGTTTTTATCAACGGCCTTCACAACAATTGGATGCGGGCCTTTGGACGTGATTTCGCCTTTCGAATAACTCTGATACGACAGCTTGCCTTTGTACGTTGTCCACGCCTGCATTTTATCGCAAACCGCGTTCACTGCCGCCATACCGATACCGTGCGTACCTGCGGAAGTTTTGTAAGCCTTGTCGTTGAATTTCGCACCCGCGTGCGTCTTCGTATACGCAGCGGTCATGATGCTGATTTTTTCGCCCGACTTCAAAGACTTCATATCGGTCGGGATACCGCCAGCCTGATCCGCAACGATGTAGGTTTCGGTATCGTAATCCAAAACCACTTCGATAACTTTGTTGCGTTCGGCGATGTATTCGTCGTATGCGTTATCTACGGCTTCTTTCACACAGCGATACGCCATCGGGGAACCGAGTTCACCCAAATAAACCGTAGGCGTTTTTCGAATGCCGTCCAAACCTTCGGCAATTTCAAAACCTTCTTGGCTCGCGCTCTTTTTCTTCGTGGCTTTTTCTACGCCATCTGCAACCTTCGTTTTCTTTAACTTCTTGCCTTCGGCCTCTGCCGTTTTCTTAGCCATCTGATTTTCTCAATTCTCAATGCGTGGATTTTTCCAACTCAGCGCGTGCCCGGTCGATTTCGGCGAGCGCGATGCACTCATGATAAATGTGAACGCCGCCACGGTCGAAGTTAAAGATTACGAGTGCCGGGTATTGATCCCATCTTGCGTGCAGTGGTTGACTGTTCACACGGCGGTATCCGCGAAACTCAACTTCGTTAGTGTTGAAGTCCGCGAAAGCCGCGTTGTAATCTTCACGACTGTTGATGATGTAGGCGGGCGAGTCTCCGTCGAAGAATTCTTCGAGTTTTACAAAGCTCATGCGGCCTTCCCCTTTTTCGCTTTGACGTGGCGCTTGATTTGTTCACGCCCTTCGGCCAACGCTTCTGCATAAATTGACATGTCGATACATGAAATCGCAATCATTGATTTTTTCGAAGCTTTTGCATTCGTCTCAACCAATACTGCGCCGCTTTCATGTGTCACACACGCAAGGTAGCGGTCGCCGTGCAATTCCTCAACATGATAATGCTGGTGTTTGAAACTCTTCGAACGTACCCGCGTATCCGGTTTGAAATTGGCTACGGTCGAATTAAAACTTTTGCGGAATACATCGTTACGATCAATGTCTTGTGCGTTCTGCAAATCTTTCAGCATGGCAAATCTCCAGACGTATACAAGATGTTTACAGTTTTCCCACCATACGAAAAAACCGCGTACAGGTTTCCCCATACACGGTTCTTTTTACATCGTTTTATTGATTGGATTTTTGAGGCAATACATCTTGATACGGCAGCGATTCGTAATAGGCCGATGCAGTCGCTTCGAATTCAGCGTCAGCGGCGGTCGCTACGTCTTTTACCGTGTCAGCTTTCGGCCTTTCCATTTTTGCATTTGGATCGTCCTGCTGTGCATTCAATTCCTCTTCCTGCGCAGCTTTTTTCGCAACCTCTGCCGGTTCAAAACCCGGAACGCCTTCTGGCGAAATCGGTGCTTTGTCGCGGAATTCATCTTTCATGAAAACGTTATCGGAAGCGGTAGCCTCTTCATCGTCGTCTTCTGATTCCTCTTCGTCATCCTCGGATTCTTCTTCATCGTCTTCGGATTCATCATCTTCTGACTCTTCGGAATCGTCGTCTTCGGATTCTTCTTCGTCCGGTTCCTCTTCCTCTTCGGAATCGTCTTCGGTTTCTGCGGACTCGCCTTTTTCAGCCGGAGTCTGTTGAGGCTTCGTAGCTTTTTCAGCTTGTTTTTTCGCAGCCTCTTTTCGATCCTTGTCCGCTTTCTGTTCTTGGCGCGCAGCCTCTTCCTTATCGCGTTCCGCCAACTCTTCGTCGCTCGGTTCGCCTTGTTCGGCAGCGGCCATATCTGCGGTGCTGTAGACGGAACCTGCTACGCCTTTTTCACCACGCATGCTGATATGAATTTTCATTGTTTGGTAAGCCTCTTCTGCGATTTTAGTTTCTTGATCGGGTCTTTGAGCTTTTTCTTTTTCACACGCGGCATGTCTTCATCTTCAACGTAATTCTTCATGTTGTTGGTCATGTCGAGAACGCTAATCAGACGGTCGGCAGGCAAGCCGTGGTGCATGACTTCTTTCAAAAGCTTTTTACTGAAACACACTTTTTCCATCGGACAGTCTTCGTACGCGGGCATCAAACGTTCGTAATCGTCTGGCACTTGGCACGGCTTGCATTTCATAGCAAGCTCAGGCTTGTCTTGGATAAAGCTGTTCACAGCAGCACGATAAATCTTTTTCTGATTCTTAATCAGATCGCGTATTTCGTCGCGGCGACGTGGCCCCCACTGTTCGGCGTATTCGCGGAATTCAAATGGGTTATCGCGGCTAAGGTACAAAAGAGAAAACCCGGAGATTTTCATCTTGTACTTTTTCTCAAGCACATAGCAGTAGGTCGGCACCTGCATCAAGTGTTCACGCTTCGGCAATTTGTTGCCCTTGATTAGGCCCTTCGTGCTGGTTTTGTAGTCAAGCACCCAATAGGAACCATCCGGCATTTTATAGATGCAGTCGATGTGTCCTTTCAGGCCGTTATAGTCAATGCAGATTTCCACATATTCCATCGCGACTTTGCACGACGGGCATGTGTTTTTCGTGGTGTGCTGTCTTGTGAGAATTCCGGGGCGAATGATCTTGCCCTTCTCATCGTACAAATCACGGGCGTCGTGGTGCTTCTGGCATTTGTTGTTACGGCATTTCCAGTGGCCGTAAACTTTTCCAGTTGTGCCCATGTAATATTGAATGTTTTCGTGTGCTGCGGTTCCAACCGTTGTGAAATAGCCACCACCCGCATGCATATTGCTTTCATAAAATCCGTCAACCGCCGCTTTCATGAATTGCATGTGCACGAGAATTGGACAAATTGGAAACGAGGATGGACGGTATTCGGGGCCGCGTCCATTCGGAGTGTAGATTACGGATTCCATTACTTCTGCGTATACCCGACCCATGTGTGATTCCACATGAGTGAACCGTCGGTCTGCCTTTATTTTGGCTGCAATGTTCTTAAACACGGGCGCTCTTCCTACGGCTCGTAAACTGTAAAGGGTACATTGTTAAATTGATATCGAGGTTCCCAAAATGGAAGACGCCTTCTCGATCATTACTGGCGAGATTGAAAAAATCCCCGGTCGAAAAAAGCGCACGAATACAAACGTATTTATTTGCTGTCCGTTCCATGATGAAAGAACGCCGTCGTGCAGCGTTAACATGAGTTACGAGGCAAAGGTAAACATCGGCACATTCATGTGTTTCGGTTGTCCTGCAAAAGGGCAATGGAACACGTTGGCCGAAAAGCTTGGCCTGCAACAAATCAAAGAGTGGCAACAGTTCAAGGGCACCACCGAAGGTACGTTGAGCCGTGCCAACAAATACAGAAAAGAATTTGAGAATACAAACAACCATACGAAAGCGCGGTTGTTCGAGGAAGTCGGCAAGTCAGTTATGCCATGGCCGAAAGATAGAGAGTGGCGTGATTATCCGGGCACAATGATTTCACGCGTCGAAGGCTACATGTACGACGATAAAGGCCGGGATGAATTGATGCTGGTACTACCTGTTTACATTAATGGCAGATACCGTGGCGGCGTGAAAGCTTTGTGGGAAAAACCAAAGAATGGCCCGTCGTATGTGAACACCAATGGCGACTGGGTTTTGAATTATGGTTTGCTCGGTTACGATTTCGTACGCAAATATGAATTGTTTGGTTGCGATTCAATCGTACTGGTGGAAGGCCCGCGTGACTGGCTACGGCTGGCGCTCAACAAAATTCCAGCATGCGCAATCCTCGGTTCCAAAATGTTCAATAAGAAAAAACTGATGCTTCTTATGGGACTGGGGATCAAAAAGATTTACACGCTGGCGGATAACGACCGTTCTGGTAGTGGCATGGTCAACCTGATTGAATCGTTCTGCAAAGGTCAGATTGATTTTGAGGAATTGAAACTGCCACGCAAGAAAGACGCAGATGGCAACCTCATCAAGTGTGACCCGGATTCAGCAGACCAGAAAATCATCGACAAGGTGAAAGAGATTGTTTGCGGGTGCCCGCCAAAAGAAAAGAAGCTCAAAAAGAAAACTAAAGTCGCGAAGACAAAGAGGAAAGCAGCATGAGCACGCTTGAAATGTGCAACGATGAAGACTACAAAAATCTGGAAGGGTTGGCGAACGTCGAAGAGAAAATGATTCGGCATATCAACCATACGTTCCTACCTCTGCACCAACTGGATTACCGCGACACGTCGTTCACTGGTCGTCACCTCACCGTGCTGCAAGCGTTCGTGATTGCAAATGAAATAAACCGTTCCATTTCATTCCTCTCCCAACTAATCGGCAGCTTGAATGCTGGCACGGATCAAAAGAAAAATCACACGTTTCAGGTTAAGCACATGCGTGAGTTCATTCAAGAGCGTGCACGCTTCGGGGAATACTGGGTAAGCGGACGCTTGAACTACAACACATGATGCAGAAACGAAAAAAGGCCCGAATCCTTAATTGGAAACGGGCCTTTTTTTTGGCTCAAAATTCGTATCAGTTGCCGGACACGAGGTCAACAATGAACGTCTTGAGCGATGCGTCTTCGACGTGCGAAGCGATGTATTCCAGATCGGAAATTTCCAGCGTATGCGCACGCGATTCGATATCGGCCATCAGGTCGGCAACGTCTTCGGTTTGTGCACGCTGCACGATACCGATTGCGAACGGATTCACGTTTTGCAGCGGAGTCAGATCGGTATCACCGCTGGCGCCTTCACGTGCTTTCATTTCGATCATTTCAGGGCCGTCGTTGTTGGTACGACCGCCGTGTGCGCTGTTGATGTTCAGGATGCGCTTCACTTCTTTCTGTGCACGCGGATTCGACGCGATTGCGTTTTGCGCATCTTCCGGGTGAATGATCGAAATTTTGTCAGCAGCATCGAGACGACGGAACGCCTGATTTTTCAGCAGGTTTTCTTTGCTGATAAACAGCGACATATCCACCGGAATGAACGTGGACGGAATTACGATAACGGTCATACCACCGTCGTCGGATTTCACGTTGAGGTTGATATTACCGGCGACCAGTTTCGGGTCTTCCTGTACGCGGTTCATGATGAACAGGTGCGGGCTTGGATCGGCCAGCGCTTCCATCACAGTCATACGACGCATCAGAGCAGCATTTTTACGAGGTAGCATGGGTTACACTCCACTAGGGTAGGATTGTTCAAGTTCTTTATCGGTCACGTCGAAAAGCACGTGAATTTTCGGGTTGTTGAATCGCTTCATGAATTTTTTGCTGAACAAGTATTCCACCATCCACGACTCTAGCCCCAAATCAGGGTCATGGAATAGCGGGTGTTTCAACACTTTGTTCATGACAGGCGTTTCGGTGGGGAAAATGTCGTCGTTCATTTCTTCGCGACAAATCCGTGCAGCTTGATACAGCGCGAGGATCGCGGTTACTGCATCTTGTGCTTCACGGCGTAGAACAAAAACTTCACGCTTCGAGCAATCCGGTAGTTTCAGAAACCGTAACTCTGCGTCAGTAGCGCCTTTGTCCGAGGAAGAGAACACCGTATCAATCGCCATGCATTTATGCTTGGTTTTTTCCGTGAAGTATTTGCAACTTTCTACACGGCACGATGATTTAAATCGGTAGTCGTCAACCAACGGACACTGCTGGCATTTGTTCAAACCTGTACCTGCATATATTCTGATTCGGCCAAGGTGCAATCGTACATCAGCTTCACGACCGGGACTTCGTGATTGGCAAATGCAGCGTAGCCGTTACCACTAAATTGGAATTGCAAATCTCGCAAAATCCGACGCGAAGCCAAACGCCCTACCGCATCCCACGTTTCAATAATCAATTCGTCGGGAACGGCGGTTGCTTCGGCTAAACGCGCAAGGTCTGCAATGTTCATCAAAGTTTCTGTAACGCCGATAGTCAAAGCAAACTGACGTTGCCGCTCAATGTTACGCTTTGCCAAATCCAAAGAGAAATAGCGAGCGTTGTTTTGAATGGCTTTCGTCCACGCTGGATCGGAACTGCGAACGGTAAATGCGGAACGATCAAGGTCAGTTTTGACCATGGAACCGCCCCGGCTTTGCACAATGTTTGTCATGGTGGGCATCCTCAAAAGATACTGTAAGTTGCCCTGTTTATTTACATTTTTTACAAAGTTGGGGCGTTTGCCAAAACATTAAAAAGCCTTTCTTCGTCGCGATAACTTTCAACGAAATCGTATGGCGGAACACCCAAAACTTTTGCGGCGTGGTAAAGGGCAATGAGGAAACTGTCTATCTGGTGAATTACAATTCCCATACCTTTGTATTTTTGTTTCAAGTCTTCATACATCGACTTCAAATCAGCCTGCGTACGGTTGAAAGCGTTTTTCCACGTTGCAGCGGTGTAGTATTCGATTGGCGTATCAGGATGAATCATCATCATAACGCCCAACATCATCGAAATGGCTTCAACAGTGGAACCAGTGGAACCACCGGGCCGCGACTGATAACGTTCTGCGGCAATGTGATCGGCTGGCGGCAATGCTTTGTATTCGTCAACAAACAAAGCGCATTCGTTTTGTGCAACCTTCACGTCGTGAATCAGGCATTCCATCATTTTGGAACCGATTACACGGAATTTCAATCGACCATCGCGTACCCATGCTTCGATTTGGGTTACGGCGTAATTCTTTGTTCCCATATCCTGACCGGTAACAATGATCGAATCGGGGAATTTGCGTTTCAGCTTCTTGCGTTTGAATTCGAGTTGTGGCGCTTGCACCTTTGTTTCTTTCTTTTTGCGGCGTGCCATGGGTTGAACTCCTGTCCGTATACTACTTAATTACAATCCGCATTCTCAGTTTTCCCCGCGTAATTTAAAAGGAACGGAGGACACATGACTATTAAACGCGGCCCAAGAAACAACCCGCGCAAGAATGCGCGAAACATCACGCACAAACAGGCCCAAGCCCGGTTAACTGAAACCGTTGTGGCCTTTAACAATCAAGTGCAAAACTCTTTGGCCGTCGATGCGGTCAAGGTCACGCTGTATCAGGTAAACCGTTTGATCGGACGGCCATGCACTTGCTGTATGACCAATGTGCCGCGTGCACCCGGTTCGAATATGGCACCGGTTATTCCTGATGCAGATCGCTCCAACGAAGGTTTTGAATTGGATTTGCAAGACGACGATATTTTCGGTTCGTCTCTTTCCGACAAAATCATGAATGACGATGTAATCAATGTCAGCGGCGGAATGGATGACGGCCTTATGGGCATTTCCGAACCGGACGATGACATTTACGATGATGCCCTAATGCAAGGCAGCGTAAACTGCGGCATTTGCTATCGAACTTTGCGCCAGCCCGGATACAAAGCGTACGGCATGCAGCGCACGATGTTTACCAATTACGATATGGAAAACGTCAGCGGCTACACAGTCGATTCCACCAGCGCCCCGCATGCATTTGTGCAGGAACGTGGTGACGGTTTCGTATCGTTCCAATTGGTTGTGCCTCGTTATTTCAAAGCCGTCACATTCAGCGTGCGTGAAGATTTGAAAGTTCTGCATGATCGCCCACTGAATGACGAAAACAACGAACTGAAAATTGATGAGTTGCGTAGGTACGCCGGTCGCACGATGGAATTCCGTGTGAAGGCCCCACGTTTTACCCACGTGATTTTCGAATTCGATTTGGGTATCGAACGTTTGAATGCAAACATCGGCGGTGAAAACACCGTGCTCAACTACGACCGTTTGCAAACGATGGCAGACATTCCAATTGTTTTGGGGCCGGAAGTGCAAGACGTAAACGAGGGCGACATTGTTGCCATTCCCGAACGTCGGCTCTTTCTGAAAATCCACGACAAGGAACGAAAAATCACTGCTGACCAACGCCGTTTGGAATGGGTTTGTAATGCCCGCGTTCTACAGCCAACCGAACCACTGATTCACATTGCCCGAGGGTATCGCCTGCGATGAAAATTCAACGCCTGTATCTGCACGACGACAATGCAGAAACCGTAATCACTGACACACTGATTTCCACACGCAAAGACGAAGCGGTAAACGTCGTACGCGGTCATACCGTTGGCGAAATCACCAACGTTGCAAAAGGTTGGCTGGATGAGGAATTGCAAATTGCACTCGTGGCCGCAACTGCAACCGTATGCAGTGCAATCAAATCTGAAATTCTGAAACTGCCGTCGATGAGTTCGTGGATTGGCGCAGAAGATTTGGTCAAAGTCGCGATGGCTTCAAAAGTTTTGTACGTTTATCTGGATCGTCCGTGCGAAGGCAAGGTCAGTTTGATGCCTGTCGATTTGCAATATTGGGCGTCCGCAATTAACAGCGCACAAGACTGGTTCGAAATTGGCGAGCCGTGGTTTACGTCCGGTGGCTACGAAGGCTGCACGCTGCAAATGAATTACAAACTACTCAAAAACGAAGCGGAGATTTGAACATGCAATTGCCTCAATGGACTTCACACAAAACCGTCGAAGGTTTCAAGATCGCAAACATCGTTGCACAGCCACGCGGCACCGCCGATGGTAATGTGCTGGAACCGCAAGAAGTAAAAGTGCCACGCTCGGACGGCAGAGTCGATATCATGTTTTCCGCGATGCACACGGAATATGTTTTGACTGACGAAACCGGCGAATTCAGCGCTGTTGTTTCTGACGGCTACATGGAAAAACATGGCCCATATCTTGATGGCTACTACGTGCGCTACAGCAACGGCTACGAATCTTTTTCGCCTGCCGATGCATTCGAAGACGGCCACGTACAAAAAGGCAAACGTCGTGTGCTGCATATTCTGGTTGATGAAAATATTCAGCCAACCATGGACGACATGACAGCGCTTGTGCAAATGTTCAACGCGGCAGTAACCGAACCTGTTGGCGCTGTGATTGCCACACTGGAATCGGTAGACGCGGAACTGGTTGACGTACAAGACGGCCCGGATGTGGAATTGGTAACGGTGTACGTTTCTGATTTCAGCCGTGAAGAGGAAGAGGGCGAGCAATGAGAGAATTAACAATTGCGGCCAACATGATTGCACTGGCGCGCAACCGTAAAGGAGACGGCAAACGTTCTGCAATGTTGCGGATGATTATGCCTTTCCTGAGCCGCGACACTGGTGACAAACTGGCCGACGCAATCGCACGCAAAGACAGCAAACACTTTGCAACCGAATGGGACAAAGTGAAAAAAGAAATCACTGCACGTCTCGCAATTCACCACAAGAAAAAACAAGCGCACACGCAACACGCCAAGCACACTAAACACGGCCACCACGCTACGGCTGCGGATGTTTCGACATTCGTGCGCGACGATGGCACCAGCGTTTGCGTTCGCACGTACGGCGCCCCTGAAAAAATCCGTATCAACATTAACGGCAATGACGTTTTTGAAGGTGCGGCACCGGCTGAAACTGCTACGCCACTTGAACAACCGGTTGGCGCCGTAGTCGTACCGAAGGAAGAGGCTTGCACAAATCCAATTCCAGCACCGACTGCAAATATCAATATTGATTCCGGGCAAACCGGTTGCAATTATTCGATTACCGATCCACAAATTGTTGAAATGATTAAGCTGGTTTGCGAACGTCTTTTGATGGATGCTGACCCGTGCCCTATTCCGGCAAATCGTTGCGACAAACATCAGTGGGTTGATTGCCGCGAATGCATTAAAAACGTACCAAAACCATTCGACCCAAATGCCGATATTCTCGAACTGTTTGATAAGCTCGTTACCTGTCGGTCGTTCTGAGTCGTGTTGCACAAAGAGGGAGGCTTCGGCCTCCTTTTTTATTACTTTTTTTTCAAATAGGTATTCAAATGTTTAATCGTTATACAATCGTCATTTGCATACTAGCGTTCCTGAGCCTCTGTATCACTGTGAGAGTGCTGTACACGGTGTTTCATCAAGCAGGCTACTTTTAGTTCTTTTGAAAAAGTATTCGAATATTTCCATTCTTTTGCGCAAACAGGGTTCCAAAACAGGACTAAATATCGACTAAAACTAAACTGTAAACTATTGTGTGGAAGGGAACCGGATTAGTTGTGAGAGACAGAACGGAACGTTTGGAACGTCGAGCTTACGGCGAGCAATTGGAATTGGGATTGATTGTGGATTTGAACGGATTGTTTGATGCGCAGAGTTCGCTAAAGCGAAGCGAAAGCGCAGACGTAGGAAGCGAAGCGGACTACGGCTGTGTTCCGAAGGAACAGAATTCGCTACAAGATGACAAGCCCCCAACAAGCAAAACAAACGAAGTGCGTTGCGAAGTGGCCGGGCAGTTACGTGCAAGCGAAAGATTTTCTAAGGATAGCTCTGTCTGCGTTTTGCGTGTTTTAACAAACACCAAACAGACCATCGAATCATTGAGCAGCACTGCAACCCTTCGCAGGCTCAAGGTTGACAGCGCCAAAGGCGCCCCATCCCCCTATTC
>Ga0247820_10000071_pt1 | contig 46094 bp, 50 predicted proteins | sample 13C_Glucose_Day1_2_FD_192480 | JGI IMG/M metagenome (GOLD analysis project Ga0247820, IMG submission 192480) | Soil microbial communities from agricultural site in Penn Yan, New York, United States - 13C_Glucose_Day14 | ecosystem: Environmental > Terrestrial > Soil > Agricultural land | place...
GGCGACAAGTCGCTGGGTTCGCAAGCCCGTATGCACGCAGCCAACCTGCCGCGTGTGAAAGGCGCAATGCGTTCCAAGCGTATCATCGTGCTGGGTATCAACCAGCTCCGTGATATTCCGATGGCGATGTATGGCCCGAGCGAGCAAGAGCCTGGCGGTAAAGCGCTGCGCTTCTACTCTGACTGCCGTCTGCGCATGACTTCCGTTAGCGTTCCCCACGCTAAAGGCCAGTTCGAGGAAGAAGACACCATCAGCGGTGATGGCGTTGACAAGTACCGCTACCTCAAGTGCAAGGCGATCAAGAACAAGCTGGGTGGTCCGCAGGCTGCTGAAATCTCGCTGCGCATTTGCGTGAGCGACGAAGACGGTAACGCCAAGGGCTTCTGCCGAGTCTGGGATGCGTACCAGTATCTCAAGATGACTGGCCAGCTCGGCGGCAACCGCAAGAAGATCAAGTTCCTGACTGGCCCTCTCGAAGGCAAGGCAGTGAGTTGGGTCGAGTTCAAGGCGTTGATCGACGGCGACGTTGCGATCATCAAGAAAGGCTGCACCAAGCTCAAGGTCAAACCATTCAGGCTGTACGAGTGGTGCCGGAAGCAAGTGCGTTCCGGTGAAGCCTACAAGATGCTCAAGGCCGCGATCAAGTTGGAGAGCACCACCAGCCGTAAGGGTGCTGCCATCAGCGAAGACGCCGACGAAGAGTGATCGTCATAGCTGGTCATTTTTTGACCAGCTTGACTTGTACAAACTGACGTGCTACAATGTCGCAGATTCAACGACTTGCGTGTGATCTAATGGTTACGCAAATAGTTGAGGTAAGCGCAGCGTGCAATTAGTTTGCGCATTCCAGGGCATCTTCGGGTGCCCTGCATTCCAGTGGCCGGTTGGCTGCTGCAACCTGATGGCTGGGTAGTAATTTATCCATCTGTCACTGTGGTAATAGGGGAAGACCATGCAGAAGTACATTGCGCAATACGAAGGCAATGCCGAATCAGAACTGCCACGCACGCTGGTGGAACTGTACAAAGATGCCGCGGCGCTCGATGACCTGATCAAGAGCATTCCGCAAAAGAAAGAGGCCAACATCAAAGCTGGCCAGAAGAAAGCACCCCTCTCTATGAGCCAGCTCCGGCTGACGCTCACCAATCTCCTTAATGCCCTGCAGAATTCTCAGTTCGCGCTGAAACAACTGCGGGTAGGTACTGACACTCGGCACCAAGTGCCTGAGGGTATCGGCAAGCTCGTTACGAGAATGCTGCGGGTCACTACCGATCTGGCAAACGCCACGATCTATGCAGACAAGGAAGACCGCCTCTCTGTTAACGAACTGGTCGAGAGTTACAACACCTCGTCGCCGTTCGCAGATTTCACCGAGAAGCTCGAATCGCACATCGCTCAGGTTAAGGCACGTCGTGCCAGCGAACATTCGCATGAGACCAAAGCCGATCCGAAGGTTCAGAAGCTCGCAGCCTCCTACTCCAAGTACATCAAAAATCTGCCCACGTCGACCAAGGGTCTGCCGTTCGTAGCTTTCCGCATGCCGGTGAGCGTACTGTTCGCAGACCTTGGTGCGCATATTGAGCCGCAGAAACTGGAGCGGGCTGGCTTCGACGTAACGCTCGTCGGTGACAACTACACCATCCTTGAAAACCAATACCTGCTCGCGTTCGACTGGAAAGAACTCGGGATGGACAGCGGCTATCGTCGCCTTCCAGGTGGCGGCATCAAGATCGCCCGCAAGACTGGGCCAAAGCAGAACCAGCATGACGTTGAAGCCAACGACAAGATCATGGAGCTGCTGGAAGGTGTAAACAAGAAGAGTGGCGTCAAGTTTGCAATGGCGTCCGGACGCTTCGTACCAAATCCTCGCAATCCCAAGCTGTGGCTTGCATGGATCGTAACGGAAGGGCAGCGTGGTCAGCTGGCGAGAGCCTTCCGTACAACCGAAGTAACATGGGGTCTGCCATTCAACGCGAAAGACGATGAATGAGTAAGGCCAAGGCGAAGTCGGGTGCATGTACCATATGCACCCAGCACTTTCAACTACTGCATTGGCACCACACGATTCCGCAAGCTCTTGGCGGTAAGAACAGTTTGCAGATTCCTCTGTGCGCTCAATGCCACAACCAGCTACACGCATATGCTGAGGCGATAGTAGCTCAACGTCGAACAGGAAGGAAGATACGGACCAGCTATTGGGCCAATGAAACGGAAGAACTTAACGCGCAACCCTTCGTGAAGTTACTCGTGGACTCCATCAGTGCCGCGGTCGAGAATTCGGTCGAGGGTAAGCTGTGGATGCTGAGTTCGCGCATTCCAGATAACGTGCATAAGGCACTGCATCTGTTCAAGATTGATTCAGGGCTCCGGAATTTGGACCAGGCCCTGCTGCTCTGTCTCGCAGAGACACTCAAGAAAAAGGGTTACCTTAATGGAAATGACAACTCGGACACGCAAAAAAACCAAAGCGGCGCTAAAGAGCCTCCAACCCCGCTGTGGTGATTGCGTAGGATTCAAGTGTGAAAAGTTGATTCCGGATAGCAAGGAAGTGTGCAGTAAAGCTGACAAGACCATGACGTCCAGCACCTGTCCGCATTTCATCGCTGACGTGGAACCACTCAAGCCCCTGATGAAGCGTGACGCATTCGACGCTTTGATTGCCATCCTTCAAGAAGTCCCGACGGAAGGTTTGCGCAATCTGGCATCGCTGCTGTACAACGAGAAGAAGACCCGGAAGGCCGGCTTTCATTTTGGCCAGAAGGTTTACGTGCGGTACCGTGGTTCGGCAAGTGCCAACTACCTCAGCAACTTTATGATCGCACGTATCATGTCCGTTACAAAGGAAGCGATTCGCCTGACGTCCCAAGACGGCAAGTGCAATCTGACGTTCTTCCGCGAAACCAATGAACAGCACATCCTCTCCGTGGACGAGTTCAACGAACTGCGGGTGAAGATGGTGCGCAAAGGCCGCTTGGTTGATCCCGACGCCGAGCGCCTGCTCAGTAAGAAACTCCGTTGCGAGGAGGAGTATGAGCTGGGCATGACCAACGAGTCGTCTGGTGGACAGATCACCACGATCGACACGGTGTTCAAAGAGAACAAGCTCCCCCGGAAGAAGGGCAAGAAAGAGGTCGATCTGGTCGATCTGGTCAACGGCGTCATGGCTGGCCAGAACGTGGAGAAGCAAGCGCGTAGTTACCGTCCGCGCAAAGACTCCGGTGCCGACTTCAAGATTGACGTTTCGGGAGAGTAGTCATGGAAAGTTTGTGCGCAGCCTTGCGTGATGACCTCAAGTTGGACCTTGAATCGGATCGTGCCATTTTGGTAGCACAAGCGACTGTTTTGTATTTGTGCCAAGTCACGGATGCTTATCAGTACCAGCACTTCCTCAAGGACAACGTCAGGTTCCGAGACCTCGCGATCAGTGCCAAAGACTTCCGTCTGGCGCTCATTGAGAAGTCCTACTTCACCCTGAACCTGAAGTTCTTCGCGCTCAACCTCTGTAAAGATTCGTTGTCACAAGCGAATCTCCATCACTACGCCCACGCCTTCGACATTGTGCGGAACGACGTGGTGATGTTGCGACGGGCCTTTGAGGTCAGACGGTTCCGTCGAGAAATGCGCAAGTCGGAAAGGGTCAAGTCCGTCAAGATGGACGATATTTGCGAAGGCAGCGTCGAGAAGGCGCAGCGTGACTTCAACGATATGTACCCTGACCTGATGAAGCACATTCGGCAAAAGACCTTCCGGAAGTTGCGCTTCCTGGTCAAAGCCGAGAACACCGAGTTTTCCGATTTCAACGGTGAGTTGCTGTACAAGGCAATCAAGACGTACTACCTGATGGTCCCGACAATCAAAACGCAGGCGCACGTCCTCAACTACCTGCGTTCGTCGTGTACCAATCATGCGCTCAACATCATCGGTTCCAAAACCAGTGCTGGGCGCCGTCGATTGAGCAACGCGGGCAAGGATGGCTTTGGCGGTCAGAACTACGCGCTCACATGCGTCTCCGAAAATCAACTCGCCGTGGCCGATGGTGAGGATGCTTTCAGCTACGAGGCTACACTTAACGACGCCAACGCGCACGACAGCTCCAAGCTGATATCGGAGCTAAACTTCGAGCGTGTGGTTATGCTGTACGGATCGTCCAACAAGCGGCGCCGTGCCATCATGATCGTTAGTGAGCAAGACGATTCACGGTTCACTCGTTACCTGAGAGCGCGTGATTTAATTCGGCACGACGAAGACTGCACCGACTATGTCGGGCGGGTCAAACATGAGAACGTCGTTGTGGCACTCGCCGATCACCTCGGTGTACGCCAAGATCGACTGCACAAGTTCCTGCAAAAGGTAGGAACCGAACTGATTAAACACAGGAGCGTTGCATAATGATCGACGCTTGGACTCTTGAGAAGGCTGCGTTTGCCGTCTTCCGTACGAAGCTGGAAGACAGCTACAAGCGCCTGTTGTTCCTCAACATCAACAAGCTGGTTGAGGATAATCCAAACATCACGTCCTTCCAATGTTACCTTCTGCTGACGAAGGTGATGGAGGTAGAGCGTGCAGACTTTGATGTTGCTGTGCGTGCGTTGGAGACGCCGTTCAAGTCCGTCAAGATCAACCGCTACACCCGCAAGAACAAGGGCAATGAAAAGCCTTCCAACGAATATGTTGTCGCACACCTCAACCCAGTCGAGTCTCCGGAGTGGCAGAGTTGGGTCGCGGCAGTCGAACAGAAATACCCGGAGTTGATGATCTGGGTCAAGAACGAGTGATAAGCAATGGCGCTGCTATTCGATCAGGACACCGAGATTCGGTGCATCAAGACTCTCACTGACGAGTCCATTCCTGCAGGCATTCGCAGCACTCTCCTTGGTAAGTTGACGAAAGAGCACTTCTACCACGCTCCAACAGAAGCTGCCTTTCGTCGTATCGACACGTTGGCCAAAAAGCGTTTTGAGATTATCGACCTCAACTCGCTCGCGGCCGATCCGACCATCGACGAAGACCTGCGAGACGTCCTCAAGAAGAACGTCCGAAAAGCGAAAGCGTGCAAGAACAAGAAACAGATTGGCAACCTGATTGAAATTCTTGAACGCTACCGCAAAATCCGTGCGCTGTATGGGCTGAGCAAGGCAACGTTCGACGAACTGGACAAGCCAGAAGTTGATATTGATGCTTTGCTCTCGAAGGTGACGGAGACTGTGGCTCGCGCCAACGCCAGTCTCGCCGACGATCAGTTCTTCCTGAACTTCGGTACCAACGACACCAGTGCGAAGATTGTAGACAACGTGATTAACCGCGTTGTCAGTCCGCGTATCAAAACAGGCTATGTCGTGTACGACAAGCGAAACGGTGGGTTGCCAGAACACGGTGTGTTCATTATCTCGGCAACTACGTCTGGTGGTAAGTCGGTTGTTGCGATGAACCTCAGCGTGAGCCTGTATCGCAAAGCCAAGAAGTCGGTCTGCCGTATCAGTCTGGAAATGGACGACGAGCAGGAAACCCGGCGACTTGCCTCGCACCTGACAGGCATATCGTTCAACAAATTCAAGGAGAACAAGCTCTCCAACAACGACAAGATCAAGGTCAAGGAAGCGTTCGAGAAGTTTACCGCCTTCGGCAAGAAACACGGCATCGTCTACACCACCGTGTCTCCGTCGCGTGCAGTGAGCATCCACGACGTCTTCCGCATGATTAAGCCGTTCGCCTACCAGATCGTGATGATCGACTACATCGGTCTCCTTGCTGGTATGGACCACGAGTCTCAGTGGTTCCAGTTGAGCGAAATCGCGGCAATCTCCAAGCGCTTCTCCCGTGAAGGTAGCAAGTGCTTGGTGGTGATCTTGGCTCAGTTGGATGACACGACTGACAAGCTGCGCTACTCGAAGGGTATCAAAGAGCACGCCGACACCATGTGGCAGTGGAACTACACCAAGCAGGAACAGCGCGAACTGCGCATCCTTCCAATTCGCGTCGAGAAGGATCGTGACGGCGAGGTGTTTAACTTTGAACTGGCAGAGCGGTACGATGTGATGACCGCAGAGAACATGCCAGACTCCCAAGCTGAATACAGCTCCGAAGATGAGGATGACGATGACAAGCCCAAGAAGTCCAAAAAGGACAAGGGCGCCAAGTCAGACAAGAAAGCCGGGAAAAAGAAACGACGCCGAGACGTTGAAGAGGATGAGCCAGCAGAGTACGCTCTCGCTTAGCCTATTCGGTATCCTGGGAAGCGATGAATCGGACGTTCAACCGACCATCGCTTTCACAGGCGTGCATCGTTCCTCTGCCCCAATCCCAACGACAGTTCGCCGCGAGAAGGTGCCAAAAGTGCCTACTCTCGGCACTGTCGTTTTTTCGTCTGTGCGGCCTCCAGAAGACGCAGCGCCCGAAGTCGATCCAGACGACGGGAAGATCGAAGTTGATTTCCCTGATGATCCTGGTCAGGTGGACGAAGACGTTGATGGTATCAACTACAACCGCAGCGAGTACAACGTTCGCGGTGACAACGAAATCGACGTACCCGAAGACCTGCTAATCTCCATCCAGTCTAGTACCGAAGCGCATTCGAAGGCCTTGCGTGACGTGATGTTTGAGTCAGCGTCACTCCTTTTCGCGCACGACGATGCTTCTAATTTTGTAGAAGCAGCAATGCGTGATTGCCTGGGCCTCGATCTTGAACTGGATGACTCCGTCCAAGAGGCGTTCCCGTCGCTCGCTCGCCTGACCGTGATTGCCCGGTTGGTTGAGCTACAGACGGCACTGCCTGAGAATGTTCGCCGCGTGCTATTGAATCGCCTGACCGCAAGGACAGCCGACGAGATGGTGCTTGCGATGAACAAGAAAGTGCCTATCCCGCTTGCTGCACTTCACAAACAGTACGCGGCCACAGTTACCAAAGCAGGCATTGAGCCTGACATGGAGGTGCCGCAGAATCCTGTGGGTGTTCGTGCATCCAGGAGATAGGCCATGCGTATTAAGAAGGGTAGCGGCAAAATCCTCGTACCAGAGGAGAGTGTCTATGACATTGCACTGCGCGACCCGTTCGACTTCCTCGGGAACCTTCGTGGTAACAGTGCGGGTATCATCACCGACAACTTTGATCCCGAGAACATGAACCAAGCGGCCCACCACGTGGCCGCTGGTCTCATTGATGAGGCCGAAATCGACATTGCCCGCACAATCCGTGAGGTTGTCGATTCCAAGATTCTCGTACCACGCGATATGAAGATCGACGACTCGGGTATCCCAGTCGCCAAGAACCTCTACGAGTGGTGCACCACAGATCGCTTCTCCATGATTAATGGTGAGCGACCTTACATCGAGCAGATTTGCTGGGGCATCATTGCCTTCAACGAGTATTGTCCGAACTGCTCGGACGTGGAGTATCTGTTCGATACACACAAGCCAAGCGACTCCTACCGCAAGTTTGAGCGGAAGGTAGCGTTCCTTGAGCACGGCGTTTGCCCTCACTGTGGATGGGGCCGCTCGAAGCTCATTCGCAAGGGGCGCATGAAGTGGATTCAGGAGCTGGCCGTATGTGCTGGTCAGCGTTCTGGTAAGTCGCTCTCCATTGCGGGCTACTTCGCACCTTACCTGACTCACCGCCTCCTCAAGTTGCAGAACCCGAACGCCTACTATGGGCTCAAGACGGGTACCATGCTTCACTGCACCTTCGTCGCCCTCACCTACGCGCAAGCGAAGGATACCCTCTGGCAAAACTTCTATGCGACCCTCACCGAGTCGCAGTGGTTCCGTGAATACCACGGGATGTTGAAGCATTACGAGGAGCGGTACGGCGAGAAACTCCTAAAGTTCAACGACACCTACGTGGCTTACCCAAGTCGTGGTCTCATGGCATACCCAGCCGGACCAGACAAGCGGGTGCTTCGTGGTCGTACACGTTACTTCACCGCAATCGACGAAATCGGCTACTTCGACGCGAACCGTGACACCAAGAAGGTCAAGGACAACGCCCACGAAGTTGCCGGCGCATTGGACCGTTCGCTGCTGACCGTACGCGGTGCGGCTGAACGCCTGCTCAAGAACCGTCACGATGACGTGTACCCAGGATACGCCATGAACGTGTCCTCGCCTTCGCACCGTAACGATATGATTATGACGTTGGTGCGTCGTGCTGAAAACTCCGATACCATGTATGGCGTTGTGCGCCCGACATGGGCCGTGAACCCAACACTGCCGCGTGATGGCGCTACCATCAAGCAGGCGTTCAAAGATGACCCGGTTAACGCGGAGCGAGACTACGGTGCAGTGCCACCACTCGCGGCCAACGCGTTCCTCACCAACCAGACTGAAATCGAAGATGCTCAAGGCTCGAAATCTAACCCTGTCACTGTCACTCGCAACGTTGTGCATTCTAAAAAGCGAGGCGAATCCTTCACTTGGGCTAAGCTCAAGAAAGCAAAGCGCGGCAAGTACCCGACCATCATGGCAATCGACGCCGGTCTTACCAACAACTCCTTTGCTTGCGCAATTGGACGGCTTGATGGGCTCACCGTCAAGTGCGAGGCCCTGATTGAGGTCATCCCAGAGCGTGGCGCGCCGTTGAACCACAGCCGCATCTACGATGAACTCCTTCTGCCGTTGATGGACGCGCGTAACGTTCGCATCCTCCTCGCCGACCGATGGAACTCTGTAAAGCTCTTGCAAGATGCGAAGGAAGATCGGCCTGAGTTGGAGCTGGCTGAGCAGCACAGCCTGAAGTACACCGAAATCTACATGATTAAAACGATGCTCCAACAAGGCACGCTCAAGGTCCCACTGACCGAACGCGACACCTTCAAGGACTGTATCGAGTTTGACGACGAACACTACCCAATGTGCTTCAACAACCAACCAGCCGCTCACTTGCTGATGCAGATGGCAACGGTGAAGGACACTGGGAAGATGATCGACAAGGCTGACGGGTACACCGATGACCTGTTCCGTGCTATGGCTCTGATGAACTGGGGCTTGCACAACGAGGAAATGCAGATCATCCTGCAAGAAGCTCCAAACGACGTGGCCGCAACTCGTCCTATCGCTATCGCTGCATCCCGCCTGTACTCCGGTGGTGGTCGCCAGCTTGGTTCTGGTGCTCAATCCGTTTCCGTCATTGGCGCGAAGTCAGCATTCCGCAGGTAATCGAACATGATCGACATTACAAAGTACAAGTGGTTCCTGTATCAAGGGCGACCGATCCATCTGGTGACCGATCATCCAGAGTTCGACCTTGAAATGGAAGAGGGCAACAAGTTTGCCTACCGCAAGATCGGCGCCAATCACTATCTGGTGAGCCGTGGCGATCTGGACATCCGCTTCAAGATCAAAGAGAAGGACGCCAAGCGCGTGATCGCCAACAGCCGCGGCTGGAAGGGTACGATTCGTGGCGTCAAGGTCGTCAACGGAGCCGGTGGTTTGGACAAGCCAAAGAAGTCTGATGATCCGAACATCTTCACCTTGCACATCGACTCGTCCAACCTCGCACAGGCGTGGCTGGAGAAGAAGGAGAAGCTCCTTCACGTCGTCTTCCACAGTGGTGTGCATTGGGCATACGAAAATGTCTCGCTCGCTCTGGCTAAGCAGCTGGAGAGCGCCGAGAGTCAGGGCCAATTCTTCATCTATCGCATCCGCGAAGTGAAGAAGGCCTACAAAGTCAACTGAGGTGACCCATGCGTATCAAGCGCCAAAAGAGCTTCGTCAACCAAGGGGCACCCAACTCCCGTGGCAACGCAGACGTAGGCACCGCCACCAAGAACCCGAAACGTACAGCTACCGATTCGGCACGCGGCTTCGAGGCAACAGCGAACACTGGTGGGCGCGGCACTGCGTCTGTCAGCAACCTGCCAATCGAAATCGACATTGAGCCGCTACTCAAGGATATCGTCTTTGGCGAGGACCTTGAGCAGAAGAAGCTGGTCATGCGCATCTACAAGGACATTTACTACAACGACCCAATCGGCGGTTCGTGCGTAGACTTGACCTCGACGCTGCCATTCAGTGACTTCAACATCGGTGGCATCCAGAACTCGAAAGTGGCCGACAGCTTCAACGAGGTGATCGAGCGCCTGAACATCCGTACCCTGCTGCCTGAAATGTCGATCGACCATCAGGTGACTGGTGCGTTCTGCGCCAACATGCTGTACAACCCGAAGAAGAACACCTTCGTTGACCTGATCTGTCACCCGTACGAGAACTGCAAGGTCGACCAGCTGCCGTTCTACTCGCAGGACCCGCTGATTACCGTGGCGTTTCCTGAGAGCCACAAGACGATCATGCAGTCGGACAGTCCACGGATCAAGCGCCTGCGCGAGTATCTGGGTCCGGAAGTCGTCAAGCAACTGAGCAACGACGCGCTGGAGCTCGACCCACTCAGCACCATCTACATTCCACGCAAGTCGTTCACTGACTCGACCGGCGTGTCGTACTACCGCCGCATCCTGCCAATCTGGCTGCTGGAGAAGAACCTCTTCCGTGGCACGCTCGTGGAATCTGCACGTAGGCAGCGTGGTATCCTGCACCTGACTCTGGGTGATGGTGACCAGTGGGAACCAACAGTGGCGGATATGAACTTCGCCATGCAGTTGTTCCAAGACGCGGATGCTGACCCGTTGGGTGCTGTGATCGCGACTCGTATGGGTATCAGCTCCGAGGAGATTCGTCAGGGTGGCGACTTCTGGAAGGTGACCGATATCTGGGACCAGACGATGGCGATGAAGCTGCGTGCTCTCGGCATCAGTGAGTCCTTCCTGTCAGGTGAAGCAACCTACTCCAACGCTGACACCAGCCTGACCGTGTTCATTGAATCGCTGCGTGCGTACCGTGACACTATCACCACCAAGCTGTTCTACAACAAGATTTTCCCGCTGGTGAGTGCGCTGCACGGTTACACGGTCAACTCCCGTGGTAAGTTGGTTACCAAAGGCAACATGCTCGATAAGTTTGATGCCATGAGCAATCACGAGATTCTGCAGGACGGTTCGCGCCTGCTGATCCCGAGCGTTCACTGGGCCAAGCAACTCAAGCCCGAAGGCGATCAGGCGTACATGGATATGCTGCAAGCAATGTCCGACAAAGGCATCCCTGTGCCAATGCGGGCAATGGCAGCAGCAGGCGGCTTCAACCTCGATGCCCTCCTTGCAGACCAGGAAGACGACTTCGAGTTGCTCAAGCGTATCGGTGAGTACCAGAAGAAACTGGCTGGCGTCAAGAAGGAGTTCTTCCCAGAGGCGGATGACGCAGGTGGTGGTGAAGCACTGGCATCCTCGCTGGCCCATCAGGCCCTCATGCTGGAAGCCCAAGCGCGTGGTGTACGCAGCACCGTGTTGCGTGATGGTGGCATGAACCGTATGCAGGCTCTGGCCCAGCGTAACTTCGGTGAAGCCTCCGAGGTTGCGGGTGAGACGCACGATGGCAAACGCCGCTGGCTGACCGACCAGAACAAGGCGAACGAACGGGTTAACCGTAAGATCGCTCGCCAGTTGAGTGAAATCGCCAAGCAGGATAACACGGCGCTCACCCGTATGACGGTTAGCCGTCGTATGCCGGTCTAACGTAATTTACTAGGTAGCGAACGAGCCAGCTCTCGGCAAACATGTGGTTACTGCGAGCCACCTGAATGTAGTGTCGTCTCCCGGCGACACAGTTGGTGAGTTCGCTGGGAAGTTACCGTGGTTCATGGGCAGTTCGCTTCGGCGGCTGCCCTTTTTTTGGCCTCCGAAACTGTAAACCGATACAAACAGGCAAACGGAGGTACTTATGGTTATGTCCTATGTCACGGTCACGGAGGAGCAAGCTACCAAAATCCGTCCGTACTTGAACACGCCAGTGCCTGAAGGAAGACATGAGCGCCTGCAACACCACGCGACACTTGCTTGCATCTTGGCCCGTGAGATTCCATACCAGATCACTACTGCTCAGGTGCAGGCAGTCGCACTCGGCGTGCTGCGCATCACCCTCAACGTCGTAGACCCGGAGACCTTAGCGTGGCCAAAGACAAACGACCCGTCATTTACTTCAATTCGCAAATCCCCCAATTTGCTTGGCTGAGCGCGTTCGCCCCGTTCAGCTTCATCGCTCCTTGGAACGGCGGGTTCATGCTGTTCCGCAGCCGTGAGCACTACTACCAGATGCACAAGACGAAGGACAAGAACTTCCGTGCCAAGATCGCCAACGCATCCGACGGCGGTCAGGCCAAGTACTGGGGTTCCGCCAAGTCTGGTTGCCCGATCGTGGAAGACTTCGACCCCAAGCGCGAGAAGATCATGCGTCGAGCCATGCGTTATCAGTATGCCCAGAACCCAATGCTGGTGCGGCTGCTGCGCGACACGGAGAACGCCAAGCTCGTTGAGCAAGCGCCGTGGGACGACTACTTCGGCAACGGTCGTGATGGTAAAGGCAAGAACGTTCATGGCAAGCTCCATGAGGAGTATCGGGATAATCCGATGACCAAAGAGGAGCTCGTCAAGTATCGTCCTGACGTGCGCCTGTCCGACCTGAGCTACTATCCATTCATCAAGGGCAAAATTGAATGACCTCAACCTCACATCTGGACGAATGGCCGATCACTGAAATCCGCCGCCGTGCAGAGTTCGGCGAATTCGATTGGGAAGATATTCCGATCTTCATTCCAACCGATAACAACGAATACGGCGTTGGTGTGCTGTTCAAAATGGACTTCGCGACTGACGCTGCATCCGCGTTCGACGTGGAGCTCTGCGTCGTCCATCAGCATCCAAACGGTCGTTACCGTACCAGTCTCGAACAGGTATCTCGGGAGTACGGGGTCCTGCAAATGTATGCGAATGTTGGCACTGCCACCATGCGCTTCAAGCAGAACCTTACTACCTGGGGTGAATACAAACTGGCATTAGCCACATTCAGCGGCGTGGAGATTCCGTAATGCACATTCCTCAATGGCATGAGTACATGGACGAAGAGAAGGTAGCGTGGTTGTTGACTCACGTTATCAAAGACCTGACTCCCTCAGCCCAACCCACCCGGTACGATATGAACTTGGTGGCCCGTTGCGAGCAGCTTCTGACGCCGCCGCAGAAAAAGCTGTACATCCAGTACATGAGCAGCGAGATTGCGAAGATCACCTACGCCGGTATGACCGACGAAGAGTGCCAACTGCCTGCAACCGCTGACCAGTTCTACTGGAACTTCATCACAGCACCCGTAGACTTACGTGGTCGCTGCATCTGGCACGTTGTAGCCGACTTCGCACCTTGATGTTACTTGGCCTGCACAAGTAATTTTCTCCGTGTGAACACCGGTGGGAGAATCGAACATGCAGGTCAAAATCCTTTGTGAGCCGATAGCGCCGGCCGACATATTCCAAGACGCCGATGTTCTGGTGTTGCCAATTTTCGTGGACAAGGACACCTACAGTTCTGTCTACTTCGATCCTGAGGAGCGTCGCAAGGTAATCTTCGACTACCTCAACAAACGAAACGTCACCTTCATCTGCCTTCCTGACAACCTCGCAGTCATGTTTCTTGCCGTTCGTGCCAAGCACAACAAGCGGAAGATTCTCAAGCATGCCGAGCGTCTGTACATGAGCACGGTGACAGAAGACTACAGCGACTTCGATCTGAGCCTACCTGGCCTGAGGAACGTCCATGTTACACCAGCAAACGGGGAACCGCTGTCTTGCTACATGCAGCTGCCAAGTTCCCGCAACCAAATCATCATCTACACAGGTGATATCAGGCTGGACAAGTTCTACCGCAGCAAAGTTAGAACCGGTGAGTTTGGGAAGTACACCCCAGACAGTCTCGCCCATCCAACTGTCCGCTGCGCCTTCGAGCGAATCCTGATGACGCTTGGCCGTGACATGGGCTTTGATGTGGAAATCGCCAACATCGTCCGTCACCGCCATAAAGCCCTGATCACCTGCGACGCAATGGAGTTGGAAGCGATATGAGCGCTGAAATCGCAACAGTCACGATGGAGAAGACGCGCCACGTTGCCAACCTGATGCAGCAAGGCCAGTTCTCCCTTTCAGTTTCGTCGTTGGTGGAAGTTGCCAAGGCGGACCCAAACCTTTACAAGGCTGTCCTGAAGAATCTGGAAAACTACGTGCTGCGTAGCGACCTCCAAGACCTGGAAGCCACAGTCGATATGGTGGTAGGCTAATGTCTGGCGGACCGTTAAACATCACGCAGTACATGACCAAGCAGGGCCTCGATCCGAAAATGACGTATGAGGCCCACGTCGTCAACAACAACGACCCGCGCAAGCTCGGGCGTCTGCAAGCGCGCATCGACGGCATCTTCGACGGTATCCCTGACGATCATCTGCCGTGGGCTGTGCCGATGTACCATCACGCTGACGGTGCGTACAACCCAGGTGGTGACGCCCTCGACCGTGCGGGTTCGTTCATGGTTGCAAAGAACAAGCACAAGGTAGGCCTGCGCTTCCCAACTGCTGACCCGCACCGTTGCGTCTGGGGTCCGTACACTGTCGATGACCAAGTGGCGTTGCCTGAGAAGGACAAGAACTATCCGAACCGGGCAGTGTTCAAGTTCTCCAATGGTACGTACTGCATCCTCGACACGACTACCAACGAAATCTTCTTCAACAACCCGGGTGACATGGATATCACGATCCTCGGTGACGTGAACCAGTACATCGTCGGCAACCAGCAGCTGGTCGTCTCTGATACCAAGGGCCTGATCCCAAGCTATCTGCTCAACGCACCCGACACTGTGCTCAGCCGCCTGTCGCCGAAGCCTGCGAAAGAGATTCCTTTCCTGGGTCTGCTGGGTGACGCACAAGCAGGCAACCGCCACATTCACGTCACTGGTGACCAGACGATGCTTGTCGAAGGTAACCGTAAGACGGTCATCAACGGTCAGGACGTTCTCGTTGTCGGCAAGAACCGCTTCGAGAAGATCGGCCAAATCCACCGTATCGAGTGCGCACGCTCCGAAACGAACGGGTGACGTATGGATTTGAACAGACGGTATCACGCGATCCTCTGGAAGGACGGTGAACCTATCGAGGTGCATCACTTCACGATGGAACCAACTGTCGAGCATAGTCGCACCCGTGCCGTATCGTCGATGAACTGGTTCAATGATCGTGAAGCCAAGATATTCTGTGACCGTAAGAAGCAGCACCGCTTTCACACGAATATCAAGTGCGACTCGGACTGGGAAATGGACCGCCGCTTTGAGCGACGTGCCTATGCACCAGATAAGGCACTGACCGACACGCTTCCCGAGTTCACCCACACCTCGCTTTGGGATTTCTACAAGGCGATCGGGTACGACTACAAGGCCAAGAAGTACGTAAGGAGCGATTGATGGAACAAGGACCTCATATCTGGATTGCTGAACTCCAGAATGCAAAAGGGGAGGTGATGGCTTACCACTCCTTCGAGTTAGACCCAAAGCACTACGAAACCCGCAAGCAGTGGAATGAAGCCCACCGCAGCTGGTCAGCATTCCGCCAGCGCGAGCGCAAGAACCTGCTGTGCAACCGCGAGCCCAAGTGTAAAGCTGAATACGCCTGCGCTTGGTTGCAGCCGGACCACATCCAGTTCATGCTTGAAACGCCAGAGGTCACGCACCACAAGACCATCTGGGACGTGTACTACGCGCTCGGTTACGACTACAAGGCTAAGGTGTACCACAGGCCGATGCACCCATCACGCCAAACGCTGCTGTCAGACACTGGCACGTTCATGGCTAAAGTCCCATGGACGGCAAACGACCCGGATATCGTCAAGGTGTTGAAGTGCCTACTTGAAGTAGGCATGGACCACAACACACCAGAAGGCTTCTTGCGCGTGGTGTTGCACGACGATGAAATGCGCTACAACCTGGCGTTCTTCGATATGACTGGCGTGCACGGCTCCGAAATGTTTACCGACGTTCGCCTTGCGATCCACGCATGGTTGGAACGTAGCAAGAGCGACAACATACGCCGCTTCTCCTTCTTAGGCAAACGCACTGCGATGCGCGGTGAGAAGTACGGCCCTCAACTCAGGATGTAAGCCAATGAAACTCGTGACGTTGTTCCTCAATGGTGAAATGAATTCGTTCTACCTGTTCGACCTTCCAGCGGAGGAAGACGCTGCTCGCCGTGAGGAGCGCGTCGCCTACTTCGCATATATTCAGGACGTCGAGGAGTGGATTCGCTGCCAGCGTATCAAGCGTGCAGTGTTGCCGCGCTACGCCTACATCCGTGATCTGGAAATCTACCTGACCCAGCTGCAAGCAACTGCGGCGTCGCAAGGACTCGACGTGGAAACTCCAATCAGCCTGGAAGAGGCGTTCCCAGACGTTCCGCAATTCCACTGCGACAACATCTTCCAGGTCTTCGAGAAGATCGGCTTCGACCACACAACGCAAACATTTGGTGGCGTATGAATGGATGTGTAGCCGTGTTGTACCACAACGGAGAGCTGCACTCATTGCATCAATTTAAGCTACCAAATAACCTGGAACGTTATATGGAGCAAGTGATTGCCCTCACGGATTTTCAGCAGAACGAGGCAACGCGCTTCTTCTCCCTCTTCGACACCAAGTTCGAGTTGGATTGGCGTGCAACCGTGACTCGCAACACCACACGGCTTGCCAGCGCGTATGCGATTGATCTGCAAACCTTCCACTCCAACCTGCCCTGCTTCGAGCACCAAGACCTGTGGGAATTCTTCCACAACATTGGTTACGACAGCGCACAGCGCAAATACATGGGTATCCCGAATGACACACCTGAACCTCGACGAATTGGACGCCTCGGTTGGGATCAAGACTCGCACGGGTCTGAACTCCGAAGCGGAGAAGCGCCGCCAAGAGAAGCGCCGCAAGCGCAGCTCCAAGCGCCTCAAGGAAACTGACAAGCTGCTCGCAGCAGGTGGTGATGACAATGCGTAGCGAACATTCCTCGCGCAGCTTTCTCTCTGGTGATCTGATCTGGGGCGTCAAGGCGAGCGATCCACTGGGTACCGTGTTCTTCCGCCGTGACAGTCTGCCCGTGCAGTCGCGTCCGTTGCTGACCAAGCCACGCTCGCGCTTCCTGTCGGAATCGCCTTCTACTTACCTGAGGTAAATATGCGCATCGTCTACAAGGACATTACCAAAGAGTTTCGTCAACTCCTGCAAGGGTGCCAGAACCAAAAGGACTCGATTGCTTGCATTCAAGTGACCCAGTCCGAGCTGACGCAAATCTTGAAGCATCTGGACGGTCCGCAATTGCTGCCTGACTACTTCCAGCGCCGTCAGGTACGCCTTGACGAAATCGCCCGTGAGCGGCTGCAACTCAAGCACGATCTGGAGCGCGCCGTAGGCGATGCAGCACGGGAAGCCATCTACAACAAAGACTCCGACCTGGAGTTGGAAGCTCACAACATCACCGAGAAGGTGCCACGGGAAATCACCCAGAACGGCGTCCTGATCAAGGTGGTCATGAAGGCGTAACTATGGACTACATCACGAACGGCCTGTACGTTGTGTACAACAACAAGCAAGACCATGTTGAGGCTGCAACGCACTTTGTAGAAAACGAAGGCCAGCAACGCTACGTGGATTTCGACGGTGTGCCTACTCCTGTGATAAAGTGCATGGCTGCGGACAACGTCAACTACGGTAGCGATACCGAGCAGAAGTATTTCCCACGGCTTGTGAAGTTCCGTGTGGCTAAAGACGACGTTGGCGATTATGCTGAGGTGGTGTTCTCAATACCGACCGATGACCTCGACCACTTCGTTCCTGCGTAACCCCACAAAGACCTGGCTTCGGCCGGGTCTTTTCGTTTCTCCACGTTAATTTACTGTCCGTAGTACCATCACTACGCATAGGAGTAACCCACGTGGGCGAAATTCACAACCCCCGGGTAATCGGTGACTTGGAGCTTACCCAAGCCCCATCCGACCCCAAACATGCTGTACGTCTACAAGACCTCGACGCTCGCGTTCAGCCACTGAAAGCCTTTGTCTCCGATATCACGACCAGTAACGGTATCGTGGCATCGAAGGTATACGCGCCTACCGTGCCTGCAAACAAGGTCCTCCAGTCTGCTGTGACGGACACCGAGAACGTGCGCGTGCATGTTCTCGCACAAGGTGGTCTGTTTGAAGTGCCTGAAGTCACTGTCAACGGTACCGCTGCTGGCAACTGGACGCCAAGCTCAGACAACCTGTTTGCCGGCTACGCCGACATTTCCGTGGAAGAAAGCGGCACCATCACCGTTCAGTCGAGCACTGGCTACACCTCGACCGTGAACCTCACCGTTGCGACCGAAGGCCCTGCGATTTCGCAAGCCACCATCGGTGCACTGCCAGGTACCCAGACCGAAGCCAAACAAGGCGACGTGGTTGCAGTCACTGGTATCGTGGCAAACGACGCGGTATCCATCGCTGTCAAAGTCGCTGGCGCTGCGCAGTCTGGCACTGTCACTGGCTTCGGTGCAAGCGATAGCGCTGGTGCGGGCTTCAAGACCTTCACCGGTACGTTCACCGTTGGCTCCGGCACTGGCGCTCAAGCCGTCACTGTCATTGCCAAGAACGCGCTGGGTACCGAGGGTGCAGAAACTGCCTCGCTCAACACCATCGTCCTCAACCAGACCAAGCCTACCATCGGTGCGATCAGCGTCAACTACCCGAATGGGCAGAGCGCGCTGCGTAACGGCGATGTGGCCCAGGCATCCAGCACCATCACCGATGCCGACGTGGTCAACTACGCCTTCTCGGCTGCTGGCCAGACCGTTGCGATCCAAGACCCGGACTCGTACACTGTCAGCAAGGACATTACCCTCACCTCGGGTACCTACAGCGTCGCCAACAACTACACCATCACGGCTACCAAGTCGTCGAACGGTGCAGTCTCGACGCGCACTGGCAGCATCAAGATCGCCAACAGCGAAGCAACCGCAGCGATCAGCGTGCAAGGTAACCCTACCAAGCTGCGCACCGACGCAGACGGTGAGACCTACACCCTGGTGGTCACTCCAAGTCAGACCCTCAACGCAGCTCCAAACCTCACTCTCGCAGTGGGTGCCTGGGTCGGCTCGTGGACACAAGCAGGCAACAACTGGACTCGCACCTTCAAGGTTGCGGACAGCGATGCGCGAGGTGCAGCAGCCGTCACCGGCAAGGTTACCAACCTGTCGAACCTGCAGAGCGACGTCACCGGCTCGTTCACCATTGGCGGCCTGATCGAACGTACCATCACGTTCCCAGCCTTCGCACGCTTCGCAGCCATCGGCGCAGCGGTCAGCGATATCACCAAGACCCGCGCTCGCTACAACGGGCAGTCGACCGACCTGGCACGTCGTGGCGACACTACTGACGTGGCTGCATCGTTCACCATCGTCAACGAGAATGGCCTGTACGATCCGAATGGCGGCTACCTGTTCCTGAGCGATGCAGCGTTCGCCGGCGCCAACACCTCGGGTACCCTGCAAGTTCTGTTTGAGGAGACCCTGTAATGGCAAACCCATTCGAAGATTTCATCCAGACCGAGTTGCCCAAGCGGCCCTTCCTCGCGTCCGATGTTGATGAAGAATCCATCATCGTGCGTCGTGGTCAGGGTGCGCGTGCTCTCGCAGGCGTAAAGCTCTCCGAAGGCCAAGTGCTCGGCATGAAAGACGGTCAGCTCCAGGGCGTTGCGCAAACTGGCGGTGGCGGTAGTGCCGTTGACGCACTCCCCTACGTGCAGGAAGAAGAAGCTGTCCAATGGGTCATCACCCACAACCGCAATAATGTAAACGTCGTATTGAACCTGTACGGTGCAGACGGCAAAGCATTTGAAGCGGACGAAGTGGAAGTTGCAGCCAACACTGTGACGATCACCCTGCTGGAAGCTGCTGCTGGTCGCGCCATCCTGATCTTCGTGTAATCGAAGACGGCACGGAGTATTAGCCAGTGTACCACTTATCACAACTCGCGCCTATCGTTCAAGCGACAGTCCTCGCGTCGTCCCTCAAGGACTACCAGAAGATCGCGTATCGAGCCATGGCATCTGCCCTGTTCAAGGACGTCTCCATCGACGGGAAGCTCGCGCAGCAGCCCGTCGTGGTGATTGATACGTCGGAGTCGAACCCTGCCATGGTTATCGTGGTGCGGTTCGTCACTCCAAAGCTTGACGATGGAGTCTACACCTTTCAGTTTGAGGCGTGGCCAAATGCTCAGATCAGGCGGGTCCGAGCACCTTGGCTCAGGGACGGCGAGATAGCAATTCCTGATTACCGAATGAAGGTCAGCTTCTTGGCTGAACGGAACTCGGTTGCGTACTACTCACACGCCTCGGAAGGCAGTCCAAAGCATTGCCTTCGTGAGACAGCACAGGTGCTCGGACGATGATCGTATTTCTCGATAAGGACGGCGTGCTGGAAACAACACGCGGTTATTTGGCAGGTATGAGCTATGACCCGTTGTGTGCAAAGCTGCTCAACGGGCTGTTCCGACGACCAGATGTTCGGGTCGTTATCAGTGCCACGGTGCGAATCGGGCTAAAGACACCAGAAGCTGCCCATGAGCACTTCGGCCACAGAGGCGTCACCTTCTCGCTGCATCCAGATTGGAGAACGGGCCCAACGCTCGCCAATCGCAGCTTGGAGATCGGTGCGTGGTTGGAGGCTCATGGGAATCCAACAGACTATCTGGTCATTGACGACGAGCACTGCGATTACCCAGTCGATCCAACCAAATGGATCAAATGCTGCCCAGCTAACGGCATCAGCCTTCACGGTGCTGCCTTGATCGACGATCTGGCTGGTAAGTATGCAGCGTCCAAAGTCGAGAAGCGCGAACGCGCGTTCTAACCACAAAAGAGGCGGCCTTCGGGTCGCCTTTTTCATTTCCCCTACGCCTAAAGTAATTTCTACGCATGTTCATGGAGACCTGCTATGGAAACTGCTTTGGCTGCCAACGGCTTCGTCCGTTACACGTATAACGGTAAGGCCACCATAGTCCTTGATAAACACCACAAAACCTACGAGGTTGACTTCGAGACAGGCGAAGAATTCCAAGTCAAGGTCGTCGGTAACGAGGCTACGATCATCCACTCGGGCACTCCGAAGTTGCGATTCGTGGCCAACATCACGGACAAAAAGTACACCAAGCTCATGCGGAACTCTACCGCAGAAGAGTTTGTCTTCGTACCCCATCCCAAATACCCATGCTACCCGTTCATCCCGAACCTGACGTTCGAGATGGTCGAGCAAGTCTACGCCTACTTCAACGACCTGTACTTCAACAACAAGTGCCCGAAGCGCATCCTGTTCAAGAAGACCACGTCGTCGAAGATGCTTGGCCTCGCGCAGTACAACTCCAGTGTTAACGGGCGTCCGCTTTATCGCATGTCGGTCAACGTCAAGTCGATCGGTAAGGACACCATCCTGTTCTGCGATACGCTGCTCCACGAAATGGTTCACCTGTACTGGTACAACCGTGGGCACGATGAAGGCAACAACTCCTACATCAAAGCGTCGCACGGGCCGCTGTTCGTTCAGGAAATGAAACGCCTGAACAAGCTCGGATTCAATATCTCGCCGATTCTCGACTGGGAAGAACGCGACGTTACCGACACGGAATTGTACGCGCTTGTCGCCACATCGCCAGACCACAAAGACCTGTTCAAGTGCTTCTGGAGCACTCGCAACCTCGAGGCTGAGTTTGAATCCCTCGTCACCCAGTTGCGCACAGGCGACCCCGCCTACAAACTGCACATCGACCTCATGGTCACCAGTGATTTGGCCGTTCGTGGTTTCCCTCAGATTTCTGACAAGGGTGTCATCCCGCGCAGCAAGCTCAAGCTCTGGTACGATCTGCACCCATTCAAAGGTCGCTCGATCAAGTCCTACGTTAGTGAGACTGATCCGCGGCCTGTCGTGCTTAAGGACGTCAAAGTCTCCAAGCAGGACGCGCCGTTCTATGCGCAGTCGTTCAACCTATTCAGCGCGTGGTTCAAGCGGCAAGATCGCACGGCCACAGAAGCCTACATGCGCACGCTCTGGACACGCTTCCCAGTGAAGCAAGTCCTACCGTTCGCAGAAACGGAGCTGGAAGAAGCTAACGACTTCTTGGAGTCTGGCATGAATGAGGCGGACATTATCCGCAAGCTCAACAACGTCTTCGCCCGTTTCGATGGGCGTGCAACACCGTCGGAGTATCGGTCTGCAATCCGCACAATCATTGAGAAGCATAAGCTGGATGCTTTGCTTCGATTCAGACAGCTAGGTCTGTGATATGGGTCGCAAGGAAGTCACAAGGGTGCTGACTCAGGCAGCATCCCACTATTTTATTCACAAACTCTACGCTGCGTATTTCGAGTTTGGCGTTGGCTATCGTGGCGAACGCCGACTTGATCTACTCTGCCTAAATACCAAGCTCAACCTCGTCGGCATCGAGGTGAAGTCGTGCAAGGCGGACTACACCTCTGACTCAAAGTGGATGGAGTATCTTCCGTACACCAACAAGCTCTACCTGATGCTTCCGCCGAAGATGATTGAGTCGAAATTCTACCAGCAAATCCTTGCAGACATTAAGCCACACGGCATCGGAGTGATGACGCTGGGAGCTAACGGTTACGTCAAGGTCGTCAAGCCTGCCAAGCGACGTGACGTCGCGGATAAGGTGATGATGAAGCTGCTGGTGAAGATGGCATGGCGATCTGGAGCCAATCGCTCCACCGTCAAACGTAGACAACGGTTTTACATTGAGGATTGATTGATGGCAAAGGCTAAGCGCAGTGGTGCGTTCATTGCAATTGAAGGTCTTGACGGGGCAGGAAAATCGTCGAATCTGCGGAATCTGGAGAATTGGTTGTCGCACACCGACACCAAGCACTTCGTCGCGGATGAATACAAGGACTTGGTATTCAGCAACACCTTGCGGACCATGCTTAACGAGCAGAATCCACGAGTTGACCCAGTCACTGAGACGTTCATGTTCTACTCCGCCAGGATCGAGCACACCCAACGCATCCTTGCGCCATATCTGGACAGCGGCTACCACGTGCTCACCGATCGCTACTCGGATAGCACCCGCGCTTACCAATCAGTCAAACTCGGTTTGGAGCGTGTGGAAGCAATTCATGCTCAAGCTGCGCATAGCCTGCGCGAGCCCGATCTGGTACTGTTCTACGACATTCCCGTTGAGGTCTACAAGCAACGTGTAATTCTGCGTGGCAAAGGCCTCGACGCAATCGAAAGCCGCGGGATCGAGTTCTTTACTCAGGTCCGGGCTAATTACCTGCAGTTAGCCGAGCGCAATCCGCGCTTTGTCGTCATTGACGCATCGCAGCCGCTGGACGCGGTACTTGCCGAGTCTCTGCGCCAAGTGGATTCGTTCCTAGGGAAGTTCAATGAAAATCACGTTCAGCCTTAAGTATGAAGCTCTGGCAATGTCGACCAACCGACTGCCAGACCCGATTATCGAAGCCCTCACCTCGAAGCGCAAGTTTTGGCGCGATCTAGGCCAACGTCTCGCGTTCCTGCCTGTTGTTCATAAGGCGCGGTACATTGGTACCATGCCAGAAGAAAGCCCACACGAAAATGCCGTGCAGTACGCGAAGCAGAACGGCCTGCAGTTGTGTGTTGGTTACATCGTGTGGCAGGAAGCTCCGAACGAACCCTGGAAGATCGACGTGTACAGCTTCTGTGTTCGCCCAGAGGATGAGCGCGTCATTGATCCAACGAAGGGACACGACTGGTCGAAGATGCGTGTCTACTACCTGGGCTTCAAAGTCCCAGCGAAGGACATTGCTGGCATGAAGTACCTGCACTACTTTGAAAGGATGAACTACCTCGTCGACCATGTAGCCTGAGGCCACAACCATGTCTTTCGCGACCGATGTACCAGTTTCAATTGCATTGAACAGGGATGTGATGCTCACGGTTGAAACCCAACGACTGCTGGAGGGTCTTGGGATCAACCCCAAAGACGCTGCGCAGTACGAGTTGGTAGGAAGTGTACTGGCGCATAGGCAGATTGTTCGTTCCTTCATTGTCTTGAAGATGCGCATTACCGCCATCCTCAAGTCGGGCATGCCATTCGCGGGCTTAGACGACGTGATGGCTATAACAATCAACAACATCTGCCCAGTGCAAACCATCCGCGCTTCTCCGGAGTACGACGAGGAAATCTATCGCGTCCGTGAGCCTGTGTTGACCAACAACATTGGCTTGATGCCGAACGAGGAACTTGTCGTCAGGCGCTCTGGTGACTTGTTGACGCTCGCCCATGAGCAGTTTGAGATACAGGTCACCGAGCAGGACTTGGAGAAGATCACGTCCAAGAGTGCTCACAAGGCGCGCTACGCAGTGCTTTCACCTGACGCTACCATGTGGCGCGTTGTCAGTGTGCGGAGCTACAGTATCAAGGAACTGATAGACCAAGTCAAGCTCTCACCCGACTCCATGTTTTGCAAGGTTGACCTCGACACCGGCTACTACTCTACCAGCGCGCTACTCAACATCAGCCGCAGGGTATTCGACAGCAGCGCCAAGCCCACACGGGTTCTCGACTGGCTGCGCGAGTTTTACGAGTATGGCGAGTTCCCGCCAGACGCGAATCTGCAACACCCCATTGTGCTCCGCTGGAAGTCAATGGTTCAAGCGCCCGAGTTCGACACCAACGAGTTCAGCCAGTTCGCTGCATTCCACGTGTGTCGCTATCGTGGCCTCACTTCACCTGTGCGAGTTGAAAACCAGATGGTGGTAACCGACAACGGTACCATGCGTCTGCGCGACTACTTTGCCCAATTTGACGAGATAGCCCATGCACATCAGTCTTAGCGCAGTCCAGAAGGAAGCGGTGACCTCCTTCCTGAAACTGCTTGCGACTCTGTACGTCACCTACGACACCAAACTCAACCCTGAGCAGCGCCGCCGCATGAACCTGTGGCGCCAGCAAGCCGAAGAGTTCGTCACCAAGTTCAAGATGGCCAAGCTCATGGATAAAGCCGTGAAGCTGGTCGTCGCGGGTAATGAGCCAGGCAACGACGACGAAACCGACGATGCGATCACCGATCTGCTGGATTCCCTGAAGGCCAAGCACCCGCTGTTCGAGAAGGAGACGGATATCTCCCGTGTCCAGCTGAACCTGATCAAGGACTTCCGCCTTGCGCACTTCGGCAGCGAATCTGCATCCAAGCGCCTGCTGCGCGGCGTAGCGTCGATTGGCGATCCGATGGTCACCCAGTTCTACACGCACGACACTGACGGTGTTGATTTCTCCGAGACCTACGACAAGCTCAAGGCGTTGGTGAAGAAGTACGGCAAGGTCAACGGCTACATCATGCCGACCGAAGTGCTTGAGCAATGGCAAGCCACCAACAAAGCCAAGGGCCAGAAGACTGCCGGTCACGCTGAATACCTGCAGCTCCGCCGTGAAGTCAACGACATTTTCAAGAAGTCGCTGGCGAACATGGTACGGGCGTCCGGTAAGCCATATCTCCCACTGCGCGACGTGATCGCTACCATGAAGGCCGAGGGCATCGTCAACAACTTGCCAGCTGGCTTCGTGGGTAACGTCGATGACCTGAACAACTTCTACACCACTGCAGGTAAGAAGCTGGTCCAGACGCCAAGCGGCGACGTGAAGATGAACCCGAAGTACAACGCAGAAGAGGACAACGCCTACGTCTGCGAGTTCACCCCACCGTTTGCCCAGAAGGCCTCGCGTGCTTACACCGAGAGCTATCGCACTGGTGCCAAGGCCGAGAAATTCGACGTGGTCGCCCAAGTGCTGCCCAAACTGGCCGCACTTACCAAGAAGTGGCTGCCTGATCTGCGCAAGGTGGGCAAGTCGAAGGAAGGTACGCTGGCCACGCTGTGCGAGTTCATCTATGACACCAGCGCCCGTGTAGGTAACAAGAACGCGGCTACTGGCGGTGAGAAGACCTACGGCGCTACCCAGCTGCTCGCCAAGCACTTCAAGATGGCCCCATCGGGTACCACTGCAACCGTGACCTACATCGGTAAGTCTGGCGGTAAGCAGCAACACAAGCTCAAGTTTACCACCGTCCGTGGTAAGCAACTGGGCGACGCACTGCGCAAACTGCTGGAAGGTAAGAGCCCAGAAGACCACGTGTTCACGTTCAAGAACGCACAGGTCACTGGTGCCATGATCAACCGCTACCTGCACGGTCTTGGCTTCCCTAAAGCCTTCACCATCCACAAGCTGCGCACTGCACGCGGTAGTGAGATGGCCATGGAGATTCTCAAGAACAGCCCGTTCAAGAAAGGCGGTAGCTGGAAGGATCGTGACGTCCACAAGTGGCTGGAGACCGAGCTGCTCAAGATTGGTGAAGAACTCGGCCATATGAGCGGCGAGAAGGTCACCTCCAACACGGCCATCCAGAACTACATCAGCCCAGAGATTCTCGGCGAGTTCTATGCCAAACTCGGCATTCGCCCAAGCCCGAAAGTCCAGAAGGCTATCGACAGCGCGAATAAGGAGTAGACCATGAACCAGATCAAGTGGAAAGCAGAAGCAACATCCACCCAGGGCCGACCATTCCATCGTATCTATCGTGGCGTCAACCCGTACAAGGAGAACGGCGTCCATCTGGATAAAGGCAGCCCATTCGCTCTCCGTATGGATAACACTGGCTGTGTGCTGATCGCCGGCGGCCAAGAGTTCGCCATCAGCCAAGCTGAATACTACAACCTGATGCGCGCATCCCTACCCAATAAGGAACACCAATGACTATCCAATGGAAGGCAGAAGCTGCCGCAGTACCCAACGTCGCTAAGGGTGACCTGATCAGCTTCCAGATCAGCCCCACCAAGTACCGCATCGGCCGTGTCATTGGCAACACCAAGAAGGTACTCACCCTTGATTCGGGTGGCGAACACTTCGAGATTGACCCTGAGGACTTCGATGAAATCGCCCAGAAGGTGACCATCAGCTACATGAAGCCCAACCATCTCGCCAGTGCCATGAAGGAAGAGTACACACTGGCCAAGCTGCGTAAGCTCGTTAACCCAGATGGTGATGTACGTCCAACCAGCGGCCCGAGTAAAGCCAACGTAGACAAAGAACCAGCCACTGCATCCATAGCACCTGCCCAAGTGTACGATGCCCTCAAGTCGTATAAGGGCGTCATTGCAGAGAAGATCACCCAGATGCCTGATGGGGCTCTCCATGTGACTCTTGCCCACGCTGGCACGTCCATGGCGTCTGCTATGTTCACGCTGCGCACTACTGGCACTAAGGTCCGTGTGGTCAACGCAGAAGTCTCGGCCATCCCGGCAGGCGATCCAGTGGGTTCTGGGCGCTGGACTAAGGTACGTACTCCAGACGAGGGTACGCTGGCCAACGTGCTCCGTCCGGTTATTACTGCCATCCAGAAGAAGGCACAGCAGAAGGTCAAGTCGTCCATTCATACGCCTACCGCCCGCGCTCCACAGCCTGCAGTTAAGCCGGCTACTGCACCCACCTCCGAAAAGGCCATCCTACAGGCCATTAAGGAGCTGGAATCGCAACGGGATACCGCCGTCAAGGGCTTCAACGACAAGATTAACGCACTTCGTGACAGCCTGCCTTCCCGCAGCTCCATGCCGAGCGGTCCGAGCGGTTCTACCAGCCTGTACGGTTTGGGCAAGGGTTCCGTCGGTGCTGCCGCCTATAAGAAGCTGTTCGGTAACGCCTCCTTCCGTCCAACTGCAGGCAAGACCTACCCGATCACGGTAGACGGTGCGCCGTACACGATGGAAGTGACCCACATCATCAGCAACAACATGCAGCTGGTCAGTGTAGGTCCGAAAGGTTCCCGTAACCGCGACAACACCATGTTGGCCGTTAAGGGTGAGGGTATCTGGAACGAGAACGATATGAACCTCCCTGCCCAGTACCGCCGTCACCTGTGAGGCAAGTATGCAGATCACCTTTCCAATAGCGGCAACAGCCAACTCACCGCTGGTGCTGTACAACGTGCGCACTGCCATCCAGAAGCTTCCTGGGTTGAAGTTGGTTGAAGACACCCTATTGCCCGGCTCTTCGGTTAAGCTGGAACTCCAGTTCACCAAGAACAAGCGCAAGGTGGAGGCGGAGGTAGTATTGACCCGTGGGTCGACCACAACCGATGTACACACCAAGAGCGCCCAGTACCGTGTCAATGGCGGTGAATGGAGCTGGGACCGCCGTAAGGCACCATTCGGCCGGTTGGATGAAGTGCTCCGTGTGGTGTACGATTCCATGACTGCGAGAGCTGGTGTCGGTTTGTAGATTGGAGCGTGTTTTTGCAAGTTCTAATTTTTTGACTATCGCAGCAACTTAGCTGTGATCGAGAGTCGTGGAGTAATCCACATATTCCTGGAGACAACAATGGACCCAATCATCCGTGGTATCGTTGTTGCCGGCAATACCCTGGAAGAAGCTCAGGCACTCTACCGCGCTGTGGCCACTGGCCAAGACGCCCAAGCACTGCATGACGAAGGTGAAAACTTCGTAGTGCTGGCGTCTGTCAGTTCCGATATCAACCTGCTCAACCCGCTGACTGGCGCGGATGATCTGAAGGTTGGTGACGGTATGACCGATCGCATGGAGTTCCTGTCTTCGGACAGCCAAGCCGTCAACGTCAACTACACCATCTGCACCGCCGGCTGCAACGCCCACATCCTGGCCGATGACAGCGAGCTGATGCAACACTGCCCGGCCTGCGCCAGCGTTCTCGAAGACCTGACCGAGGAGCAAATTGCTTCCCTGTCCGGTGGCGAAGAAGACGGTGAGTGCGAAGGCTGCCAAGTGCAGGAAAGCGTGCTGGCTTCGGGTAATACCCTGGAAGAAGCCGTTGCCAACTACAACGCCCTGGTGCGTGGTGAAGTTGCCGACTACAGCACCATGCAATGCGGCGATACCCTGGTGGCCACTGCTGGCGCCGCGTCGTTCGACGTGTACAAGGGTTGCGAAGCCAAGATCGTCGAGAATCAGGAAGCCGGCCTGCTGGAATCCCTGAGCTCCTCCGCCGATGAAATCGAAGCTCACAACTTCGTATGCGCATCCGCCGCCTGCGGTGTGCATGTTGTATCCAGCGACGACATGCCTGTGTTCTGCCCAGCCTGCGCCTCCGGCCTGCTGGACCCAGAAGACGCTCTGGGCGAAGAAGCCAACGCATCCGACGATGACGTTGGTGCAGTCGAAGACGATCATCACACTTCCCTGTCCTCCGATGAGGATGACGAGGAAGAGGAAGACGAAGACGACCTCGAGGAAGAAGAGGACGACGACGATTCCGACGAGGATGACGACGAAGACGAAGACGATGACTCCGATGAGGACGATGACGAAGAAGACGACGAAGAAGAAGAGGATGAGGACGACGATGACGACGCCCTGACCCTTTCCGTATCGTCCGTCCAGCCTTCGAACAAGCGCGCTCGCAAGGTTCAGCGTCAGGAAGCCGTCGCCGGTGCCCACGAAGAAGAGGAAGAGGAAGAAGGCGAGCACGTCTCGGTATCTGCCAGCTTCCTGGCCTGTGCTTCGGCACAAGGTGAACTCGACGTCTCCAAGCTGGACGTAGCGCATGCCGCTGCCCTGCAAGGCGTGAGCACCTGGGTCGCCTTCTACGATGGCATGCCGATCGCCAAGGCTACCGAAGCTACCGCCAACAACGCTCACTTCAACAGCGAAGTGTTCGGCCGTACCTTCAAGGCCATCGCTGCTGAGCAAGGCATCCCTGCGGCCATGTCGCAGATGGGCTTCAACGAAATCAAGTCGGATATCCAAGTTGCTGACTTCGTTCAGTCGGAAATCCAGACCCAGGTTGAGCAGAAGACCCAGGAAGTTGTTGCTGCCGCTGAGCAGGACAAGGCTGAACTGGTTGACCGCTTCCAAGCGGCCATGGCCATGGCAGCCCAGGGTATCACCAACGGCTTCTTCAAAGGCAAGTCGAACCCTGTGCAACAAACCCTGATCGAAGCCCTGTCGTCCGTCGGTCTCGACAACGCCAGCGCCCTGGTCAAGCAGGCCTTCCTGCAATCTGGCGAGGACTACAACAAGCTCCTCATCAGCCAGGCCTCGTACATCATGGGCAAATCCCTCGATGTGCAGAACGAACTCGGCGAAGCTATCGCTGGCTGCAACACCAACGCCAACGAAACCGCTACCGCCGCTACTGCTCCGGTGCCGCTCGGCCGTCCGGTGCAGGTCGAGAAGAAAGGTGAAGTACGCCAAGAGGCCACTGCATCTTCCGCTGCCCCTGCTGACTTCCAGGCCCGTGCGACTCACGCCATGCGTGGCCTCGGCCGTCGTTAATCATCTTCGGAGATCACCATGATCAACCAAAAATACACTCGCCTGTTCCTGACCGAGCACCGCAAAGTCGAAACTGCTGCGCAACTGCTCGATGAAGGCCAGGCCCTGGTCAACGTCAAAGAAGGCCAAGAAACCGTAGTGCGTCCGTCGACCGGCGCCAACGGTGAAATCTTCGCTGGTATCAGCCTGATGCGCAACAGCCCTCCTACCGTGCTGAACTGGGTAGGTGAAGGTGTCATCCCGTCGAGCGGTTCCATCGAACTGCCACGCGTTCCACGCAACGGCCAGATCCTGATCAAGGTCGGCGGCGAGAAGCGTGACATTGTTGCTGGCGTGCCTGCCGAAGACCAAGCGCAACTGACCGGTCCAACCGTTACCTTCTTCGCTGACGACGTTGCTGCTGGCTCGGCCTACACCGTGCAAATGAGCTACGACGCTTCGCTGAACGAAGCTCGCCAGCTGCTGGGCGATGCCCCGATCGGTGGCCTGGCTGCCATCACCCAAGACGTCGTTGGTGTTATCACCCGTGGCGAAGTGGGCACCAGCTTCTACGACGCATCGGCTGACTTCGCCGGCGCCATCCAGGTTCGCCTGGGCGCTGATGGTCGCTTCACCACCAACGGCCAAGGCACTCTGCTGCCGAACGTCACCGTGATCACTGCACCGAGCAGCGAGAATAGCGCTCTCGTTCTGCGCGTGAACGTGTAACCCGCGGCCTCACCGCATTTCGAGAACTCCTGGAGAATCAAACATGACTCACGCATTCCAAGGCGCCAAGCTGGTCCTGAAGGACGGCAGCCCTATCGAAGACCTGCGCCTCGGCCGTGGCCGCGAGCTGGCACTGTCCGCCTCCACCGGTGAAATCAACGCCGGTTCCACCAAAGAAGCAATGCAGATCATCAACCAGATGATGACCGCCTTCGCTTCGGGCCAGATCGTTCAGCCTGAAAAAGCGCTGTCGGCCCGTGAAGAAGCCATGGCTGCTTCCGTCGAGCGTAAAGAAATGCTGCGCGAAGCCATGGACGACCACACCGGTCAGAAGTGGGCAGCACTGGGCGCTTCCCTGGCTCAGGCCATCGAAGAGCAGACCGACCGTGAAGGTTTCGTGCGGAAGCTGATGGTTGGCAACGTACTGCGTCAGGGCGACATTGCTCGTATCCCGATGCCAGTTCACGATGCCGTTGCCGTCGTGGCGACCAGCCAAGCGTCCACCGGTTACCAGACCATCCGTAACCGTCTGTTCACCCCTGACGAGTTCGAGATTCAGGCCAACGTTCGCGTTGAAAACCTGGACATCCAACAAGTCAACGGTGACCTGCTGGACCACGCCTACAACGAAGGCCTGCAGTCCATCATGGTTGCAGAAGACCGTCTGTGGAAGAAGGCTGCTGACCAGACCGTTGGCGTCGTCAACAACCTGGAACTGATCGCTGGCGAACTGACTCCGAAGAACCTGGGTCGTCTGCGTCAGACCATCGCTCGCTGGGGCCTGCCTGCTACCCACGTGCTGCTGGCCAACGACTACTGGGCCGACGTGATCGGTTCCAACGACTTCGCCACCTTCTTCGATCCGATCACCAAATACGATCTGATCCTGAACGGCGAAATCGGTACCCTGGTCGGCATGAACATCATCACCGATGCCTTCCGTCAGCCGAACCAGAAGGTTCTGAACCCGGGCGAAATCTACGTCGTCTCCGACGCGCGTAACCACGGTGCCTACACCACTCGTGGCGGCATCCAGTCCTCGCCAACCAACGGCGCTGACGCTGGTAACAGCACCCGCGGCTGGTTCATGACCGAGCCGTTCTCGCTGACCCTGGCGAACGTGCGTTCTGTCGTAAAAGCTCGCCGTATCTAATACGGTTGGTTGTCTGATACGATCCAATAGCCTAGCGAGTGGATGGAGAGCGCCCTCCTGAAGCAGACTAGGCTGTTGGTTACTTGAGGACTTACCTGGAGCAACGACCATGAGCGGCAAACTGAATCTCGCGCTTGCCGTTCTCGCATTTCGTGATGGTAACTCGGCTGATTGCCTACAGTATCTGGCGAAGGCTAATGGGGAGTTCGGCGACGACCTCACCAACTTCGTCTCTGAGGTGATGAAACCGGCGCCAACCGCAGTGCGGAATGATGGCTCAACGCCACAAGCGGAAAACACGATTGCACCGTCTCTTGCTTCTGAGGCGTCTGCGTCTGACTTCATTACCCTGACGCGTCGGGTATCTCGCCAAATCGCTACCGCGTCCTTCTTGGACGATGGTGACGAGCTGGATGAGGACTTCCCGGATGAATCGCTTGAGGACGATCTGTTCCTCGACGAGGAGCCGGAGGGTGTTGACGACGACCTCGAAGAAGAGGACGACGAAGACGAACTGGAAGAAGAAGCTGTGGCAACCACTGTCAAAGGTGTGGGCCCAGTGCGGTACAAGAGTTGAACTGTGGCGGCCTTCGGGTCGCCATTTTCATTTGGGTGGAAGACAATGAAGCTCACCGATAACCTTGATCGCATACTGGATAAGAACAGTGCCGCGTACCTAACGCTGTACTCGTTTCGGGAGAGCCTAAAACGCTTCTTCCAGCTGGATGAAATCCCTCTTGTACAGTCGCAGGACGTCAAGCGGGAAATGAAAAAGGGTGTGGACGACCCCAACCGTGCCGTAGCAACCAAGTACCCGTACGCCTATTTCTCCCTCTCCTCCATTGGGCTCGTCAAAGACCAGCAGGGCATCAAGCAGATCGCCCGTAACAGCCTCGGTATGACGCTCGATGACCTTGCCAATGCCTCCATTGGTAAAGCCTATCTGTTCCCTGCGAAGATCGCTGTGGAATTTCACTACGTGACCAACGACTTGGTTAGCGCTATCGACTTCTCCACAAAGGCCCTGATCGTCACGCACAGCGGCAAGCTGAACCTGCGTGTAGAACTCGATGGTACATCCTCCATCGTGGGTGTCACGGCGTCCAGTGAAGAGGTGTCCATGCCTCGCTCCGATAAGGAAGCTGAGGGTGATCCAGAAGGCTTCGACCTCGCCATCAGTTTCGATATCCAGTGCAAACTGGGCGTCGTTAAACAGGTGCCCAAGGTCAACAACCGTGGCACTGTCACTCAATCTGTAGACGTGAGGCCCAAAGCATGAGCGATAAACTGCGTGGTACTACCACGATCGTCACGGAGGCCCGTACGTTCCTTGTGGACTCGGTCTCCAAGAAGGCTGTCGCTCGCGCTGCGGTGAGTGCACGGTCTCCAACGATTGAAACCCGTGACGTTGAGGTGACCCAGACACAGGGCTACACCATTGCACGTCACGCCAACAAGCACCTGACCATTTCGACCACGTTCCCAGTGATCGCGACGTTCATCCCAGGCACGCCAGAAGATGGTAACACGGGGCTCCCTCCAGAGACTTCGTACACCACTGGTATCGTCTATGCTGATCCCACTGTGGACGTCAACGGTACTCTGGAGCTGGCTGTCTGGGACCCTGATGTGGCTGCACCGAGCGTCCGTGTCACAGTGTTCAACATGACCACTGGCGAGACCGAGTACGTCACCCTCAAGATGGCTGACAATGGCATGTATCGTGGCAGCATCCGTGTGGAGCTCAAGCGCACGCGTGGTGACGACTTCGATGCCATCATGAATGCCAGTGCTGGCGATAAGCTGCGCGTGATCTATCAGGATGGGCGTGGTACTTCTGGCGAGCCTGAGACTGTTACCCAAGAGGTGGCTGTCACCAGTTCGTTCGTCCATCCGAAGTTGATCTGCCGTCGCAACACACCCATTGCTGGTATCCTGGGTGTCGCCCTGTTGAATGCTCAGCAGTACGCACCTATCGTCATGCTCACCAACATGCGCTCTGGCGAGTCGTCCATCGTTACCTTGAATCGCCCTGCAGACAGCGTGGTTGATCAGGCCCAGTTGCAACTCGCCACCCTCGTTGGTCTTGAGGTGGACGATATCGTGGCTGTCGAGTATCGCTACTCGGACGAATACGGCACCTCCATCAGCCTGCGTACACAGACAGTCATCGTGGACGCACTGGACGAAACTGATGGTCGCCTGCTGGCACCTGCTGTGATCCATCCTGCGTTGATGATTGACGTAGGGTTGGACGATCCAGACATGGCTGTGGAGTACGTTGACCTCGTGCTCTCTGGTGATGCGTCGAACAAGTTTGTGCGCATTCGTTGCACCCAGCTGGCGCCCTACACCGGCATCTACCAAGGCCAGTACATGCTGGAGCAGCGCTTCGACAACGACCAGATGCTCACGCTCACCTACGCTGACAGTAGCAACGCAGTGCCCAAGCTGATTCGCCAACAAATCTTGGTAGAGCGCCTGCCAGCTGCGGCAATCGCGGCGACAGCGTTGGTACTCACCCAGGAAGTTGCCGTGCAGCAGATGGCACTCCAGATGGAAATCAACGGGCTGTTCATTCTCAACGGTCAGTTCAGCGGCATTATCAAGTTGAAAGCCAAGGAGAACGAGACGGTACGGTGCTCCATTGTGCAGGCAAGCTAATTTACATGCAGGTATGAAAACAATGCCTATTCCACCCATGGAGACCATTTCATGTTGAACAACGGCAGCAGCACAAGCGCCGGCGTTTACGGGGCCATCGACGACCAAAGCGTCCGTGGCACTGCCGTTTCGTCGTCGATTGCGGCTATGGTGGGACCTTCCCGCCGTGGGCCCGTCGGCGTTCCAACGCTGAACGTCGATAAGAAAGGCTTCCGGGCGAAGTTCGGTACTCCAGATGCTTCCCTGACTTATGCGCACTTCTGCGCCGAGCACTTCCTCGAGGAAGGGGATCAACTGTACTTCAACCGGGTTGCAAAGAACGCGCTGTACGGCTCTGTCCGTATCGCAACGGTCGGCAGTTACGCTACCATCGACCTGAGCGTCGAAGGTTTCGCGGACCCTGAGGACTATGCGTTCAACGAGCAGGACGTCCTGTTCCTGTACGGCATCGACCCAGGCAACTGGAACAACGACCTGCGCATCGTGGCGTATCCCAACACCACTGATCGCACTGGCGAACAGTTCGTCCTCGAGGTGTACGAAGGGGCGGGTACCGTTGCAGTAGAGGTGTATCGCGCTACCCTGCGTGAGCAACTCGATGGCTACGGGCGCCAGCTGGGTATCGTCGAGCAGCTTTCCCAGAAGTCCACGCGTATTCGTGCGCGGCTCAACGAGAACCATCCGAAGTTTGTGGCTAACCCAGCCAACAACCTCGTGAACGCAGTAATCTCGGGTGACTTCACCTACGGGTCTGATGGCGACAAGATCGACATGGACGATATCATCGACGGTTGGGACGCTTACGCGGACGTCGAGGAAATCACCGTGACGTTGCTTATCAACGGTGGCTATACTTCTCCTGCTGTGCATTTGAAGATGGCCGACGTGGCAGAGCAGCGTGGCGATGCGTTCGCCATTCTCGATATGCCAAGCGACTCGCAGACCTCGCAGCTGGCCGTGCAGTATCGCCGTAACGCGCTGAACCTGAATAGCTCGTTCGCTGGTATCTACACGCCTGACCTGAACATCCTGAACGACGACAATATCTCCATCTGGTGCCCACCATCTGGCTATGTGGCAGCGTGCTATGCGCGTACTGACCGTGTGGCTGCCGAGTGGTTCGCTCCTGCTGGTGTGACGCGTGGTAAAATCCTCGCGAACGGCGTGCGTCAGGTGTACAAGCAAGGCGATCGGGATATGCTCGATCAGAACCAGGTCAACTTCGTCCACAAGATGCCGAGCTACGGCCTGGTACTGTGGTCGCAAGAGACCCTGCAGAGCATTGCGTCGGCGCTGTCGAACATTCACGTTCGCCGCCTGATGAACTCCCTGCAGGCCAGCTTGAAGAACGCTGCGCTCGCTGGTGTGTACGAGCCCAACGACAAGGAACTGCGCCTGACCTTGACCCGTATCTCGGACGATATCCTCGGCCCGATCAAGCGTGGACGTGGTCTGTACGGCTATGAAATCATCTGCGACGACACCAACAACACGCCTGAACTGATCGCCTCTGGTGACGTGATCCTCGACGTGTACGTTGATCCGATGATGATTGCCAAGCGTATTCACCTCAACGCCATCGTGACTCGTACTGGTCAGTTGACCGCGTCGATCACGACCAGTGACCGCACCTAAGGAGCCGGCATCATGCCAAAACCAAGTCTTGACGACGTACTCAACGTCGGCGACCCGATGCTCAACGACAACTTCGACATTACCTTCACCCGGGTTCCTGGTGGCGGCGATGGGCGTGCGTTGCGCATCCAGTGCAAGTCCGGCGTTAAGCCAGGCATGTCGGTTGCCCAGGCGGAAATGGAGCTGTTCGGCCACAAGACCGTACACGCTGCACGGAAGACGTTCAGCAACTCCATGTCGATTTCCTTCCACGAGTCCTACGACGGTATCATCAATACCACGTTGGAAGACTGGTCGGAAGTCTGCCGTGCCACGGACAGCCAGTCCGGTAGCTTCAAGTCCGAATACGCGACCAGTGCGCGTCTGACGATCTACGACCAGGAAGGTAGCGAGTCCCTGAACTACGATATCTTCAACATCTGGCCGACCGAAGTTCCTGACGCCTCGTTCGACGGCGCCGGTGGTACCGCGATGACGGTTGATGCGACCTTCGCATACGACTACTACAAGCGCGTGTAACTCCAAAGGGCCCTAGCTCGGCAACGGGCTCAGGGCCTTTTCCATTTCTACGGAGTACACAATGAGCCGCTTCGACATTGAAGAATTCGTCACCAAGCGGGAAGGTAAAGCAGGGCCTGTGCATGACTGGAAGTGGCACTGCACCAGCTTGCCCCTGGGTATGCAGTCTGACTTCTGTGAGTCGGTCAGTATCCCATTCCCATCGTTCAACATCAAGCCGCTGTTCGGTGCCGGTACGTTCACGTTCTACCCAGGCTTCGAGGAAATCCAAGCCTTTGACTGCCAGTTCCACCTTGATGAGGCAATGACCACGATCAAGTGGCTGACAGCGTGGAAGGAGAAGATTCGCGATCCAGAGAATGGCGCGTTCTACCTTCCAACGAACTACAAGTTTGACATTGAGTTCCAGCTGCTCGGTACCAAGAACGACGTGCTCCTGACTGTCGTGTGCAAGAACTGCTGGCCAAGCACCAAGTCGAACTGGGATTTGAACTACACGTCCACGAACGGACTGCTCAAGGTTCACCAAAACTTCTCCTGCGACGGCATCAAGCTGAACATCTGATTGCGCTAGGATGCGCTCTCCAATCTAAAGGGAATCTCCACAGAAGGGTCTCGCCATGATTTTCGACCACACTAACCTGCCATCGCGTACTCGCCCTTACCCTGTGAAGGCGATTGAAATGCGCCTGTTCCGTCCGAAAGAACTCGGGCTCATGGGCAAGGCTGTCGCATTCGACGATATGCAGCCAGCTATCGACGCCATCGGTAACTGCCTGAGTAACCTGGACGTCAACCAACTGACCGTGGGTGACTTCTACTACCTGCTGACGTACCAGCGCATCCACTCGCTGCGTCGTAACCCTGCGATGGCTCGCTGGGAGTGCGAGGGCGCGATGTTCCGTGGGCGCGAGAACGGCGTCGCGTACACACCCAAGTCCATCAAGATCATGGTCGATAACTGGGAAGCGGCTGACGCTGAAACCCGGAAGAACATGGTTGACCCAGAGAGCGTGCAGTTGGACGGGTATCGCTGCTCGCATGGGAACTACCAAGAGACCACGATGGAGGACTTCTCCCTCATCTATCTGGAAGACGACGTGGTGCTCGACCCACGCCTCGACTTCCCACGCTGCGACACACTGGCCGAGTACATCAAGCTCCTGCGTGACCCTGACTACAGCGCGCTGGCAGATGCTGGTCGCTGGATCAAAGGCAGTGGCCCGCTGATTAAGCGCCTGATTGACCTCGTGCAGGGTGAAGACAACGACCTGTTTGAAGCCGCGTGTGAAGCAGAGCGCGACATTCAGCACGGCATCCGTCGCACCGTCCTCAAGGCCTGCAGCCACTGCGATCACAAGCAGTCGCTGATCTTCGTGATTGATCCGAAGGCGTTCCTGCTATGACAATGGACCAGTACGAAAAGGATCCCCGCTTTCAAGACATTGGTGACTTGCCCACTGGGTACACGCCATATGACTTCAAGGAAATGTACGTCCGGGAGTTCAGCCTAGCCGAACTCAAGCTGGTGTATGTGGGTATGCACAGCCGTACGAAGCCAGTGCACCATCTGATTCGTGCGGTCCAAATGTGCTGCTCCGTTGACGTGAAGCAACTCACGGACGGTGACTTTGAATTCGTCATGGCGTGGCTGCGTATGCACAGCTACCCGAAAGCTCCACTGCAGGTCAACTGGAGCTGTCGCCATGAGAACTTCGTCTACAAGGACGACAGGACGTTCTACCGAGGTGCTCCACTGACCTATGCTGAGCGCGCTGTCAAAGGCATCGTCCCAGAAGTCTGCAACACCAACAACGTGGAGATTGTCCACAAGTACAAGACGAAGGTGGAAAGCCTTGATGACGACAACCTGTACATCAAGGACGAGGACATTGACTTCCCTCGTGTAGCGACCCTCCCAGACTTCCATGAGCACATCCTGGAGTTCCCGGAAGATCGTCACATGGCAGAGTGTGCGCGCTGGGTGAAGAAAGGCAGCACGTTCAAGGCGAAGTTCATCTACCTCAACTCCCGCAAGGACAACGACCTGTACGAGCGCATCCTTGACGCCCGTAAGGAGTACCACCACGGGATCATCGAAGTCATGCACCTGCGCTGCCGTGTTTGCGATCACGAATGGAGTCACACAACTGCACCGCGGTTGCTCTCCTTCTTCGCAGACAACACGGAAGAGGACATCTTCAAGATCAAGTACACCATGCTCAACGCCTTCGGTTGGGCTGCCGATGCCAACATCCCTGCGAAAGAGTTTCTGTTCAACTACTCGTCGCTGGCGAAAGATCGTCAGGACGCAGCGGAACGTCGCGGCGGCTACAAACCTTTGGGCTAACAGGGTAATCATATGGCCACTGCTGCGGAAAACCAATCGCCGCTGGAGCGCATGAAGGCTACTGCCTCGAAGTATCAGAAGTCCTCTGACCTGATGCAAGACGCAGCGAATCAGGCGAACACAGCGGTTGAAGTGAAAGAGCTGCCTGGGAAGAAACGCCCACAGCCTCAGACGTTCCAATCCCGCTCTAAGCAGCAAGCTCAGGCGGTGAAGAACTACAACACCAATCACCACCAGACGATCAACAAGAACTACGCCGCGGCGAATGACACCCAAGTCGAGCGCCAGGACAAGCAGATCAAGTTGGCCGCACAGCAAGCGCACACCCTACGTGACGTCTCGAACACCATGAACGAGATTCTCACCGAGTTGCGCAAGCAGAACAAGATTCAACCGAAGTACCAGCAGTACGCATCGAACAAGGCCTTCAAAGATCAGCACGGCGACGACAAGAAGCCAGGCGAAGACGGCATGATTTCCAAGCTCGGCGGCTTGCTGGGTGACCTGCTCGATATGGGTGGTGGCGGTAAAGAAGGTAAGCGCAAAGGTCGTCGCGGTAATCGTGGTGGGCGCAGTGCTGGCGCAGGTGGCGGTGGCGGCGGAGGTGGTGCAGCACGTGGCGGTCTCGGTGGTATGTGGGATCGTGCCAAGAGTGCGATGAAAGGCGCTGCTCATGGTGGCGGTGGCGGACGTGCTGGTACCATTGCCAAGGTAGCTGCAGGCGTTGCTGGCGCTGTCGGTGTGTACGAAGCCTCCGACTGGGTTGGCAAGAAGCTGGGCAGCGTCTCTGCCAGTGAAGAATCTGGTCGTGGTGGTGTTGGCACTGTCTCTACTGGTAAGGGTGACAACGGTGGTGTGAGTTACGGTACCCACCAGCTGTCGTCCAAGTCTGGTACCATGGCTCGCTTCCTGCAATCTGCTGATGGTCAGAAGTACGCCAACGAATTCCAGGGTATGACTCCGGGCTCGGCTGCATTCAACCAGAAGTACAAAGAGGTAGCGGGCAGGGACGGTGCAGGCTTTGCTGAGGCTCAAGAGAACTACATCAAGCGCACGCACTACGCGCCGATGCTCAACAACATCAGCAAGGACACGGGTACCGACTTCTCCAAGCGTGGCAAAGCCGTGCAGGAAATGCTGTACTCGACAGGCGTGCAATACGGCCCTGGCTCCAGTGTGGTACGCAATGCACTCAAGGGCAAGAACGTTGCGGGCATGAGCGACAAGGAGCTGGTCGACACTGTGCAGGACTACAAGTCTGCAACGGTAGGGACCTACTTCAAGAAGTCCAGTGCCGCCACTCAGGCGTCGATTGCTCAGCGTGCCCAACGTGAGAAAGGCAAGCTGCATGCCGTGCGTCAAGGTGAAGGTGCTGACAAGGCAACTGGTGTTTCGCCAGAAGCCAACGCTACCAACATCGCAACCTCTGGCAAGTCGATGGCCGAAGTCGCAGCGTCCCCATCGCTCGCGGCGGCAACCGGTAAGCCTGTGTCGCAAGGTGGTACTGTCTCGGGTGCTGCGCTAATGAGCGTGTCGCCTAAGCAGACTGGCATGATCTCCACTACCGAGGAGAACATTCCTGCCAACAGTGACCCAGATGGTGAAGCGGAAGACCAGAGCGAGGCTCAAGCGCCGACTGTGACCTCTGCACAGCCACAGGTTCCGTCGATGCTCGCACCGATGAAGCCGCAAGATGGTAGTGAGTCTGGTGTCGGTGCAACTGCTCTGATCCCAGGTGCTGCGCTCGTTGGTGCTGGTGCTATTGATGCTGCCCAGATCGGTAAGGGTGCAATCGACAGCGGCAAAGGTGCAGTCTCTGCTGTCCGTGCTGGTGAGCAAGGTTTGGTGCGTGCTGGCGTTGGTGCTACTGCTCGCGCCACAGGTAAAGCGTTGATCCCAGGTGCCAACATCGCCATCGGTGCCTACGACGCTTATGACGTAATCACAGACGACGAGAAGACCCGTGCAGAAAAAGAACGTGCTCTATCGGGTGTTGGTGGCGGGATGGCAGGCGCGGCTGCAGGTGCTTCTGCTGGTGGCGCCGCTGGTACTGCGCTTGGTGCTGGTATTGGTAGTCTGTTCTTTGGTGTCGGGGCTGCCCCAGGTGCCGTGATCGGCGGTGGTCTTGGCTTAGTCGGTGGTGCAGTTGGCGGTTACTTCGGTTACAACTACGGGCAAGAAGGTGGTGAAGCTGCCTACGATGCACTTGCTGGTAGTCCTGAAGAGCAAGCTGCCAAAGATGCTGCTAAGGAGAATCGTCCAGTAGCTGGCTCGACCAACCTGCTGATGATGGCGAACAACAAGGCAGCCTCTGGTGATACCAACGCAGCCGCAGCTGCCAAGCAGTTGACGATGGTTGACCAGCTGGTGAAGTCGCAGACCTCGCTGATCGCTGCAACGACCAAAGAAGACGTGAAGAAGGCGACGGAGAAGACTGTCGATCAAGCAACCGCAGAGGCGAAGAAGGAAGAGCCCAAGACAGAAACCAAGGCAGGGGACAAACCTGCTGACGGCAAGCCTGTCGAGCTTCCTGCAAACGATACTCCGCAAACCGTTGATTTGACCGCACAGCAATCCGCTGGCCCGATTGCGTCCGCCACTCCGCAGACACAAGCGGATGCCAACACGCTGACCGCTGCTGCAACGCCCACTGGTTCGGGTACTGCAACAACCGCTGGCGCTAACGCTCTGGCTGCTGGGCTCGGTGTACCTGCTGCATGGGGTGCTGAACTTAGTGGTTCGCTTGCTGGCGCGATGGCTATGCAACAAGCTGCCGCAAACGGCGTCGCACCTCCTGTGTCTGCACCTGTGATGAACGCTGCTCCGCATCTGGCTTCGACTCGTCACCTCGGTGGGCCGAACAGCCCTGGTGCTGCTGTCACCAAGCCTGCATACGCACTTGCCCATGAAGCTCAAAAGGCAGTCGATGCAGCAATGTCGATCCCTACTGGCTTGGCATCTGGTGTTGCATCTGCGGCTAACGACGTAGCGGGCAAGCTGGCGAATCCGTTCGCAACCCTTGGCAGTCCTGGCTTCAACCCTGGACTCTCGTTGCCGGGTAACCCGTTTGCCAATCTGGAGAAGCCAAACTTCGGCGCTATGGCTGCTAGTGCGACGAACCCGTTCAAGGCTTTCGAGTCGATGCAGAACCCGTCGTCGCCTACGTCGAGCAGCTTCTACAGTGCCAACGACGTTTCGCCAAGCGCGTCCGTAGTTGCGTCCCAGCAGGCAGCGCCAAGCGCTTCGCTCACTTCGTCCGTGGCTTCGACCTCGACGGCGTCTCCAACTGTGAGTTCGGCAGCGAGCTACGCAGAGCCTGTTGAGCGCCAGCAGTACGAACCAGTGAAGACGGTCATGGCGTTGGAGCCTAAGCAGCAAGACACAATGATGCCGCAGCGCTTCAAGCCTGAGGGTGATCGTATCCCATCCAAAGGTATCAGTGAGGGTAACAGTTCGCGTCAAACGCTGGACGACTGCCCTGCGGTAATTTCTGACAACGGGCTTGTAATGCTCCAGACGGGGTTCATCTAAATGGCAAGCATCGGAAGTATGTACGCACCTGCCGCACTGTTCGTCAATAACCCTGCTGGGCGAGCAGACGCGGTGAAACCAAACGTCCCGGATATCTACCGAGCCGAGCTGATCGTGAAGCGTGACGGTGCAGAGTTTCTGCGCATCGACACACCACTTCCCGAGAACTACATGCTCAGCCTTGCGACGTCCTGGGACAACCCGTTCAACCAACCGCTGTCCAACTTCGCAACTGGCGCTGGCGGCGCACCGGGTAAAGCGCTCGACGTGGCGTCTACTGGTGTGACCGCAGCAACCGGCTTCACCACTCTGAACAAGTGGCTGTCGGGTGGTGTCTGGACCGGTGGCTCGATGATGAAGCTGGATATCCCATTCGTCATTCAAGCCTACGAGAACCCAAAGCTCGAGGTCGTTACGCTCATGCGCGACCTCATGAAGCTGGTAGCGCCGAGTGAGTACATGGGGCAGTTCCTGCGTGCCCCAGGTCCTTACATGAAAGCGCCGAACGCTGGCGGTGTAGCGGGTGATGAAATCACGGTGAACATCGGTAAGTTCTTCACCATGAGCCCGTGCATCATCGACAGCGTGACAGAGACGTTCGACACCCAGCTGGACCACAACGGTGATCCAATTGGTGTGACGATCAACGTGTCCGTCATCAGCTTCTTCACCACAACACAGGAAGACCTCGATCGGTTCTTTGCGCCGTCGCTGGGTTAAGGAGACAGCATGGCCGATATCACCAAAGCCAAGACCTTCGCAGTGATCGACGAACTTGGGATCGACCCGTTGCGTGACAAGTCCTTTGACGCGATCATGGGCATCACCAACTACAAGTTCCACGTCATCGCTCCTGAGGAGGAGCACAACATGCCACTCGTTGCCTACAATGAGTACATGAATGAGGAATACTGGAGAGTCCTCATGATTTTCAATGGAATTGCCGATATGTTCGCGCTGAAGGCGGGCAACAGGATACGAATCCCAGCGCTTGCCCTCATTACCACCGCGCTGAACAACGTGCTAACCGAGCAGCCTTCGGGTTCTGCCACAGTGAGTATTTGACAATGGAAGCAACGCTAGACGTCCAGAACATTGCGTATGCGACCCTCGACATTGAGGGTTCGCGTGTGCCACCCACGATGAACTTCGTGGACTCTATCATGCTGCAGGAGGGATTTGCAATTGCGATCCCTGTCCTGCAACTGATCCTTAACGACCAACGTGGCACGCTCAGTGCGGACATGAACATTCAAGACGGGACACTGGTGACGATCAAACTCGCCAAGACCCGCGAGAACGTGAAGACCCGCAAGTTCCGTATCTGGGGTTTCCGCAAGGAGACTACAGCAGCAGGACCCAAGCTGATCGTGACGTGCATCCTCGACGTTCCCAAGTGGAGCGCGGGTGTCTTCACGGAGTCGATTCGTGGATCGTCTAGCTCTGTGATCCAACAGATGGCGAGTCGTGCTGGTCTCCAGTTCGATGGGCCTGCTGGCACTGACGACGTGCAGACGTGGCTCAATGTCAACAAGACCCGCAGCGCCTTCTGCGAAGACGTGGCGATGCGCGGCTACGCCTCTGGTCAGTCGTGCATGTACCGCCTGCTCAACCTCGACGCCGAGGTGCGCTACAAGGACCTGTTCGACGTCCTGAAGAACGAACCCAAGTGGAGCTTCCTCCAGAACACGCCAGAGGGTAGCGCGAAAGCCACGCCTGTCGTGATTCGTGAGACGCAGGACGGCAGCTCCTCGGGCTTCGCCACGCACATGATGAACTACGGGCAGAAGCAATACGAGCACAGCCTGAACGTCGCTGGGCAGTTGTCCACGCTGACGCTCGACGCTCCTCTGTTCGGTGCTGCACTCCCAATCAACGAGGACGTGCGTGGGCAGATCGCTGATCGCGGAGCCAAGGTGAACTACACTGGCTTCGATACTGGCACTGAGCCTGCGCCAGCGTCTAACCTCCACATGTTCTACGAGAAGGCGTTCTACCAGAACTTCCGCTACCTGGGTTTGCTCAGTGAGCGGATCAACTTGCTCTCGGATGAATACACCGAGGTCAAGACCTTCGACTGCTGCGAGTACCAGCACTCCGATCAGGACAACCACGAGTTCAAGCCCTCGAAAGCTCTCGGCGGTAAGTGGCTGATCGGCGGCAAGACAATGTGGATCAAGGCTGGTCACAAGTACAGCGAAATCTACTACCTGTACCGTCCCGCTGTCATGGAGACTGGTGCAAGCTCCGCCGCTGGCAGTCCGAAGTCAGGCAGCGAGCAGAACGCGAAGGCGAACAACGGTCCAATCGACATTGCAGCCGCACAAGCCGATGCAGGTCCAACTGCACAGCAAGCAGCCGCAGTTGACTCGACCACAACCGTATCGAACACGGCAGCCAGCGCGACAAAAGCAGCGCCAGCAGCAACAGGTGCAACCAACACGCTGAACGCCTTGAAGTCCTACGGCGCAAGCAACCCGCTCGTACCGAGCACGCCAATCGGGGCGAATGGACTTACGACTCCGCAGCTAGCCCAACAGGATTCGCTGCGCAATGCCGTTTCCCAGTTCAAGGCGTCCTCGGGTCCGCTGCGCGATCAGCTTGTCACCACAGGCAGCGGCACAAGCGCACTGGGCTCGCTCACTGGCTACAAGGCTCTGGTCAAGTACCCAGCCGATATCATCAAGGTGTTGGCGAATGGGCAGACCGATCCTCGCTATATTGCCCGTGAGATTGACCGTGCACGGAACGATAGCTCGTACCTGAAGAACAGCGCCATCCAACGTCTGACTCGCGCAGGTTCAGACATTACTGGCGTGCGCTTGCACAACATCGTCTCCGCAGCTACTGGTAACCGCGTGAATACGCAGGGCATCATTGGTGACGTGGTAGGCGGTGGCTTCTGGGGCAAGGACTTGCGCGAAGCTGGCATCACGCCTAGCCAGATCAAGCTCCCGATCCCAGATGTGCTCAGCGAAATCAACGACGCAACTGGCAAGCTCGGTGGTACGTTCCTGCGCAACGCGACAGGCATCGGCCTGACCACTGACAACGTCCTGATCAACCCTTACCAGACTGCTCGCAACATCGAGAAGTGGAGTAAGGAAACCAACCCTGAACGCCTGCTGGTTGAACAAGGTGCACGCGCCTACATCAGCACGTTCGGACACGTCAGCCCGTCAGAGGCAGCTACCACCATGACCGATGTTGGTAAGCTGGCAGCTGAGGTTGCCCTGATGTACAGCCGCAACGAAGTAATCGCGGATGGTCATCTGACTGACAACCAACAACGCAGCCTGTTGAAAGACACCCTGTTCACC